>ENA-UOUJ01000339-UOUJ01000339.1-activated-sludge-metagenome-genome-assembly--contig:-NODE-339-length-35136-cov-5.414355_pt1 | contig 35136 bp, 33 predicted proteins | sample MGYA00249839_ERZ747224 | MGnify/ENA primary metagenome ERZ747224 (study PRJEB28782, sample SAMN03220277) | activated sludge metagenome | biome: wastewater; feature: sewage sludge; material... | reverse complement strand
CCACGCAGCCCGCCGGCTGCGGAGGCAAAAAGTAGGAATTAAAGAATGTATGCTTCTTTTCAAACTTTTTCTTGATAAAAAGTTTGACAAAAATCAAGGCTGTGATGCCCTCGCTAAAAATGAATTTCGTTACGCTAAAATGCCTGAACTCGCTTCGTGCCTGCGTTTGATAAAGTTAGCGTTTCTGCGCTCAAACAGCAGGCATTTTTTAACGCTTCACTACATTCATTTTTTTAACGCTCAGGCATCAAGGCCGTTTGGCTTCGCACGATGACGCTGTGCATGATCGCTGGTTGCCGATTATTATCGCTGCGGAGGCGAAAAGCAGGAATGAAATGCTTATTGAATAAAAATTTACACTTTTTCAAATAATGTTAGCTACACCGGACAAGCAGAGGATGCTAACGGTTTTTTTTATAATAGCACCTCAATAAAGAAATTGGCCCCTAATCTGTTTTTCAAAACCTGAGAATAATAAAGTTCAAAGTATTGCCGGGTTAAAAAAATTATTTCCAAATTTTGATTTTTCTCTATCTTCATTCCATGACTTTAAAAAAGCAGTTAGGCATTTTTGACCTCACCATGATCATCGTTAGTTTTGTGATTGGCATGGGCATATTTCGTACTCCGGCAAACGTAGCCGCTGTTTCGGCTACGCCGCTTATTTTCTATCTGTGTTGGATTGCAGGCGGCATTGTAGCGCTTTGCGGCGCCATGACTTACGCCGAAATTGGTTCCAGAGTACCCACTACGGGCGGTTATTATACCATTTTTGCCTATGCCTATCATCCTTCAATCGCCTTTGCTATTAATTGTATCATACTCGTAAGTAATGCAGCCTCAATGGCAGCCGTTTCTTTGGTTGGTAGCGAGTATATTGTGGGTGTATTGCTGCCCGCCTCCAAAGACCTTGCTTATCTTGCAGTTCCCCGCAATGCTGCAGAAGTGAAAGCAATGCAGGTTACGGTGGCCATTGTTTCGATTATTATATTTTATGGCATCAATATGCTGGGGTTGAGAACGAGTTCGCGTACTCAAAATGTTTTAATGTTGATAAAAATCGGATTAGTTATATTATTAATAATGCCGCTGTTTTTTGTAACAAAAGATGCAGACCTTTCCGCCCGAATTGCTACTACTGCCTCCACTACACCGACGCCGTTGATGGAGTATATCAAAGGCTTTGGTATCGGGTTGATGGCGGCCAGTTTTACTTATGGCGGATACCAGCAAACCATGAATCTGGGTGGAGAAGTGAAACAACCCAACCGTAATATCCCGCGTGGTATTTTTGCTTCCATTATATTGATTGTTGCGCTTTACCTGTTGGTAAATATCGCTTATGTAAAAGTGATAGGTTTTGAAGAACTAAAAACCAGTAAAAACATTGCCGCCATCATGGCATCAAAAATTTTTGGCTCCAACGCCGATATCATTCTCTCGGTACTATTATTCTTCGGAGTTCTGGCCTATATCAATGGGTCATTACTCAGCAATCCGCGGGTGATGTACGCAATGGGGCACGATAAAGTGTTCCCAAGGAGTTTTACTATTACCAATCGTTTTGATGCATTGAAATATCCTTTAACGCTTTTTGCGGCTGTGGGCGTGCTCATTGTTTTCTGGGCCGAAGAGTTCGACAGGATACTGAGTTTCACCATGTTTCTCGATTGTTTCGGGATGGCGCTTTCGGCGGGTACAATTTTTTATTTCAGAAAAAAAACAAAACATCTCGACCATACCGGTATTTTTAAGATGAAACTTTTTCCGCTGTTGCCGGTTATTTTCATTGCAGCATACGTGTTTATCGGGGTTAGTATTGCACTTGATTACAAAAACAATAATCATGCAGCGCTCACCGGAATAGCAGTACTGGCAGTGTTTATGGCCATTTATTATTTATTTCACAGAAAGAAGAAAAAACTGAGCATTGATAATTAATTATCCTGTAATCAACTATTTACAAAAGGAAATGCATCATACCTTAAACAAATCAACAATCTATAATCTATAATCTGCAATCTGCAATCTGCAATTTGTAATCTGTAATCTGCAATCCATAAATATGAACTTATCGTATATCATTAATGAATTAGGAGAAGACCGTGAACAATATTTTAATGCTGTAAGTCCTCCTATCATGCAGGCAAGTAATTTTGCCTTCAATACTATTGATGAACTTTCAAAAGCCTTTGCCGATGAAATGGGGAGCTATCTCTACAGCAGAGGTCTTAACCCAACCGTTGATATTCTGAGGAAGAAACTGGCAGCACTGGACGGCGCCGAAGATTGTCTTGTGTTCAACAACGGCGCAGCAGCTACATTTGCCGCAGTGATGGCCAACGTAAAATCGGGAGATCATATTGTGAGTGTGAAAGACCCTTACGTGTGGACGAAGAAGGCTTTTGACAATATTTTTTCACGTTTCGGCGTAAGCACTACCTATATTGAAGGAAAAGACATTCAGGAATGGCAATCTGCAACACAATCCAATACTGTTCTTTATTATTTAGAGTCGCCCAACAGTTGGGAGTACGGCTTGCAGCCCTTGCAGGAAATTGCCGATTTTGCAAAAACCAAAAATATCATTACCATCATTGACAATACCTATTGCACACCTATTTATCAAAATGTAATAGAGATGGGTATTGACATTGCCATGCAGACAGCCACAAAATATATTGGCGGCCACAGCGATACACTGGGTGGTGTGCTATGCGGCAGCCATGCAATGATGCGAAAGATTTTTGAAAGTGAATACATGACGATCGGCAGCGGCATACAACCTTTCAACGCCTGGGCATTTATCCGTGGGCTGCGTACACTGCCTGCCAGATTAGAAAGGATTAATCAAACCACCAAAACAATGGTTGAATTTTTGAGCAACCATCCTAAGGTTGAAAAGATCATATTCCCCTTTCATCCATCATTTCCCCAATATGAGCTTGCCAAAAAGCAAATGAAGGAAGCATTTGGATTAGTTACTATTATTTTAAAAGATAAAAAAAGGGATTCCATTATTCGATTCTGTGAAAGCCTGAAAGCATTTTTAATTGCCGTAAGCTGGGGTGGTCATGAATCGTTGGTAATCCCCCGATGCGCCGGTATTCGTAAAGAACATTACAATCCCGAAAGTGAAAAGCATCGACAAATCAGGCTCTATTTCGGATTAGAAGATGCCGACTATCTGATAAAAGATTTTGAGCAGGCGCTAAAATGGGTGGACGGATAAAAGTATAAACGAAAAACTGATTTATCGGAAAAAATCAATTTCCTTAATCGGTTGGGCAAACCGGTTTAAATACAAATCATCAATTGACACAAAAACCGGCTTCTTTTCGGTATGAAGAACCTGAGTGAATACACCAACCATAGCGGCATTGAGGCTTTTGAACACAAATTCGGAGCAGTACATTCTGTCATCCGTATCAAAATTGAAGAACATGTCAAACAGCAATTTTTGCTCAAAATGTTTTCTTACTACATTTTTCAGATTATTGATTTGACCTTCATCCATTCCATATCTGAAAAAAGCGACTTTATCATTTTCTTTCGGATTGCAGAAACTGTCAATGGGTTGTCGCATCAGGTTTTGTCCCGGATTGTAAAGGCCCCCCAAAGCATGATAAACAAAAGCTGTATCATTTTCTAAAATCACTATTCCGCAGTGCGAAAAATTAGTATCAATCCTGTTGAAACTTCTTGCTGCACGGCTGATATCGTCAATACCATTTCTTACTACCAGATCACCTGTTTTTAAGATTGGTTTTATGCTGTCAATTATACCAAACTGAAGGATATATTCTTCTGAGCTTTGATTTGAATTACACGAAAGCATCAAAAAAACAAAAAGGCAGCCCGAAAGCCACCTTTTTAAAGCACAATGAAGATTGTTATTTAGATTGAAAATCACTTCTTTCTGTGTTTCTTTCATGTTCTTTATGATATGCTTTAATGATTGCCTTTACTAAGCGGTGGCGTACCACATCTTCCTCATCGAGTTCAATATGACCGATGCCCGAGATATTATTTAAAATTCGTACGGCAGTTTGCAGGCCACTTCGCTGATTGCGTGGCAGATCTATCTGTGTAAGATCGCCTGTGATGATGCCCTTTGCATTAGCTCCGATACGGGTCAAAAACATTTTCAACTGCAAGTCCGTCGCATTCTGCGCTTCATCCAGTATAATAAAAGCATTATCCAATGTACGACCGCGCATATAAGCCAGTGGCGCTATTTCAATGGCACGGGTACTCATGTAATAACCCAATTTATCAGCCGGTATCATATCATCCAGCGCATCGTAAAGCGGTCGCAGGTAAGGATCAATTTTTTCCTTCAGGTCGCCGGGCAAAAAACCCAGACTTTCTCCCGCTTCCACAGCGGGGCGGGTTAAGATAATCTTTTTTACCTGTTTGTTTTTCAATGCTCTTACTGCCAGCGCCACTGCGGTATAGGTTTTACCGGTACCGGCAGGTCCAATGGCAAAAACGATATCATTTTTCTCGGCTTCCTGCACCAAGCGTTTCTGGTTAAGGGTTCTGGCCCTTACCGACTTCCCATTGGGGCCAAACACTAATACTTCGTTTGGATGCCTTTCTACAAAATGGTCAATCACTTCACTGTCATCGCCACCAATAATCTGGTCGAAATAGTTTTCACTCATGTGACCGTTTCTTTCAATATAAGAAATCACCAGATTAATCTTTTCGGTAGCCGCCTGAATTTGCTCGGGGGAGCCACTCAGTTTAATTTGTTTGCCACGAGAAAGGATTTTTAACAGCGGAAATCTCTTTTTCAGGATGTCCAATTTTCCATTGTTAACGCCAAAAAATTCAATGGGATTAACGGTTTCCAGGTTAATAATTGATTCAGTCAATTCAGCAAAATTTTTAATACATCATAACCGGCAAAGGGCCAACCGGAATATTGCTCGTCATTTGTTTGTTACAAAAGCCTGCCCTTCTGATTCAAATATAAATATTTTAATACTACTTCAACTATTATTTTTTTCAACATCTGTGAATTTTGTTAAAACCTTACTAAATAATTGATTTTTATCCTCCAATTTTTAACCAACACCCCATCTTTACCGCCCGTTTGAAATACGTGTGAAAAGACTATTATTTTATATATTAATTTTTATAAACCTTAGCGCATCTGCACAGGAATACAAGGTGTTTGGAAAAATTACCAACACCCGAATGGAGCCGTTGGCTTTTGCTACCGTTCAGGTTAAGAATACCCGCAACTCCGTTATCACCAAAGAAAACGGCTCCTACTCACTCAATCTGCCGAATGGTATTCATGAACTAGTCGTTACCATGATTGGTTATGAACCGTTAACGCTCGAAATCATTATCAATAAATCTTCGGTGGTGCAAAATATCATTCTGGAAGAAAACGACCGGAATCTTGCAGGCGTAACTGTAAAATCATTAGTAAAAGACCGGGCAGAAGAGTTTATCAGACAGGTAATCAAACATAAAGAAGAAATTCAAAATGCTGCCGGCGCATATAGCTGCAATGTATATATCAAAGCAGTACAGGAGGATTCCACGCTAAGGATTTCAAAGAATAAAACGAAGCAAAACAAAGACAGCCTCAATAAAGATTTGCAACAGATGGCTATGGCCGAAATTATGCTGAAAATGGATTATGAGAATGGCAAACTTAAAGAGGAAAGAATTGGAATTACAAAAAGAGGCAATGTAGGCAATCTTTTTTATCAAAGCCTTACAGACGGGCGTTTTAGTCTTTATGACAATCTGATAAATGTGCCAAAAGTGGCTGCCATTCCCCTTGTTTCACCGGTAAGTTATAGTGGCTTGATTGCCTATAAATTCAAAACCATCAGCATTGTGAAAAAAGGCAATCACAATCAAATTACTATCCGGTTCAGGCCGGGAACAATCAGTAATGCAACTTTAACAGGCGAATTAGTGATAGACGACAGCGCCTGGGTAGTATTGGAAGCAAGATATACATTACCGAAATATCACCTGCCGGTATATGATTACTTTGAGGTGTATCAGCAATATGAATGGGTGGATGGTGTGGCCTGGATGGTGTCGAAAGAAGTTTTTACTTACTATTCTAAAAACAACAAATCCCTGATTTCGGGTAATTCTACGGCTTTATATACTGATTATGAATTGAATAAGAAATTCGACAAAAAATATTTCGGACCGGAACTAAGCGCCACCACCGACAGCGCCTACTCACGCGATTCTACCTTTTGGAACACAGTACGCCTTGAACCTTTGAGCGAAAAAGAGGTCAGATTTGTACGCTACCGCGACAGTATTTATTCATATACCCACAGCAAGGCTTATCTTGATTCTATTGACAGAAAACTTAACAGAATCACCTGGCAAAAACTACTTTACCAAGGCCAACCATTGAGCAACCATGAAAAAGGTACTTTATACAGCTTCCCATCGTTATTGGCAATGATAAGCCCCATTTCGTATGGTGGAGTAAGAGTACAACTGCCTTTTTCGTTTGCCAAAACTGATCCGGTTAATAAAAAATCGCTCTCAATGTTCAGTACCATAAGCTATGGGTTATTGAATAAAGACGTAAACGGCAACATTTTTTTGAGGAGAAAATATAATACTTTCAATCAGGGATATTACACGCTTTCGGCACAGAGAGGTTTTGCCAGCATTTTTTCGGGAGATGCCATCATCAACCAGATGAAGAGAAACAACTACTATCTGGATAATTCTCTTGGTATTGGCTGGGGTCGCGAGTTAGTTAATGGTCTGGCAGTGAACTTCAATGCAGATATGGCACTGAGAAGAAGCCTTGCCGGCTATAAAACCTACGGGTTTATGGACAGTATTTTTTATCCATTGGACAGCCTCGCCAACAGGGCTCCGGCTTTTGACCCTTACAATGCTTTTTACGGAACTGTGGAACTTCGCTACACTCCCTTTCAGCCCTACATCAGAGAACGGCACGAAAAAATCATTTTGGAATCCAAATGGCCTACTGTATATCTGAAATGGCGAAAAGGAGTACCTCAAATATTCAATAGTGAAGTTAATTTTGATTATTTAGAAATAGGTTTGCAGCAATTCCTGAGATTAGGCACGGCGGGAGTATCGCAATACACCATCAAAACAGGCTCTTTTATAAACAAAAAAGAACTGAAACTTGTAGATTACAAGTACCAACGCAGAGGCGATCCGTTTTTATTTTTAAACCCCAATGAGTACTTTCAGTCTTTAGACTCTACCTTCCCTGTCTTCAAGCGGTTTTACGAAGGTCATTATTTTCATGAGTTTAATGGCGCTATTGTAAATAAGATACCCCTGTTGAAAAAAATTGGCTTGCGTGAGGTAGCCGGCGCAGGATTTCTCATTGCTCCCGAAAGAAACCTGAGGTATGTAGAAATGTACACCGGCATAGAACGGGTTTTCAAACTACCCTTTCAATTATTGCAAAAGATAAAATTAGGCTTATATGTCAGCGGTTCCTTATCCAACCGGTTTAGCAATCCGGTACAATATAAGTTCGGGATTTCAGTGTGGGATACACGACGAAACAAGTGGAATTAGAGGGGTTACGTATATGGGTAGTGTATGGAACAATTTTTGGCAACTTGGAAAAATAGTGGAAATCAAAAAAAAATCCTATGTTTTGCATAAAAATTCAATCGAAAAACTGTACTTTATTTATGCACCAAATCCGCCATTTTACAAAGTTTATGTTAGTCGAAAACTTAACCCAACATACTGCACAAAATAAACTGACTTAAAAATTTGGACGAGTTGACCAAAATTTACTAACTTGCGAACTAAAGTATTTAGTAGATAGAAAAATAAGAAATGGCAAGAAACAACAAGTTGGTAGCACCATTCTTGAAATGGGTTGGAGGCAAAAGACAACTTATGCCTTCAATAATCAAACATTTGCCAGAAAATATAAAAAATTATAAATACATAGAGCCATTTATTGGCGGAGGTGCTGTATTATTTAAGCTACAACCTAAAAATGCAATAATTAATGACTTCAATGAGGAGTTAATTAATGTATATAAAGTTATTAAAAACAACCTTGACGAACTCATAACAGACCTTAAAAAGCATAAAAACGAAGCCGAATATTTTTACTCAATACGAAGTTTAGACAGAAATAAGGCGTTCAAAAATCTTACCAATGTTCAACGAGCATCCAGAGTTATTTTTTTAAACAAGACCTGTTTTAATGGACTGTACAGAGTAAACAGTTCGGGTGAATTTAATTCACCTTTTGGTCGGTACAAAAATCCAAACATTGTAAACGAACCTACTTTAAAAGCGGTAAATAAATTTTTAAATTGCAATAACATAGAAATTAAAAGCGGAGATTATTCTGAGGTTTTAAAACAAGCAGACAAAAAATGTTTTGTGTATTTAGACCCTCCCTATCATCCGATTTCTGAAAACTCTAATTTTACAGGTTACATTCAGGGCGGTTGGAATATGTATGACCAAATTGATTTAAAAACTGCTTGCGATGAATTAAATAAAAAAGGCGTAAAATTTTTACTTTCAAATTCTTCGGCAGAGTTTATTAAAGATTTGTATAAAGGCTATAATATATCTATTGTAAAAGCCAACAGAGCAATTAATTCAAACGGGGCTGACCGTGGAGAAGTAAATGAAGTCTTAATTAGGAACTATGAATAAATCCAAGAATGACCTTGCATGGGAAAAGATATTTGAAAAGCACAAAATTCTTGACAAGATTTTGAAAGAGGGTCATATTGAAATTACAGCAACAAAAATTAATGAGTTTCGTGAAGCAAGGTTAATGACAAAATTTGATCATAAATCACATTTACCTGAATTATTTTCTAAAAATAAATTGTCTATACTCCCTACTTCAAGAGGAGGTTATGTTATTGGAGAATTTGAAACTTTTTGTAAATTTGATTCAACTGATATTGAAATCACCCCAATCAAGTTCCCTACATTTTTAGAAAGCCTTGATTATCGTGATATAACAAGTGAAGCAACGGCCATTAACTGTGCCTTTGTTTCAAAAATTCTTCACGATTTCACAAACGAGGAAAATCTTTTGCCAACTGTAAGTGGCAGAATGAGCTCATCTTCATTTAATTTTGGCATCAACTCCCCAAAAGGATTATTTAATGTTATCGTTGGTAATTCTCAAATAGAAATTGACGGGGGTTACGAGGGCGATAACTCTCTAAATCTTATTGAAGCTAAAAACTATATATCTGACGATTTTCTTGTTAGACAACTTTACTATCCTTTTAAACTTTGGAGCAGTAAAATACAGAAGCAAGTTCGCCCTATTTTCTTGACATATTCAAATGGCATCTTTCATTTACGAGAATATGCGTTCTCTAATGTCAATCATTACAACTCTCTTGTTCTTGTTAAACATAGAAAATATGTTGTTCAAGAAGGGAGTTTTAACCTTGAAGCATTATCTGAAATTATTGATACAACCAAAGCTGTCAAAGAACCTGAAATTCCTTTTCCGCAAGCTGATAGTTTTGAAAGAGTAATTAACCTTTGTGAGCTTTTGAAGCAAAAAGAATTTATCACAAAAGAGGAAATTACTCAAAACTATGACTTTGACGGAAGACAAACAGATTACTACTCTAATGCTGGTAAATATTTAGGACTAATTGAAATAGGACGAGATCCATTAACGAGGCAAACAGGCTGTTTTTTGACAACAAAAGGGAAACAGGTTTTTAACTTGAGCCTTATCGACAGACAAAAAGAATTTGTAAAACAAATTGTTTCACATAAAGCATTTAAAGAAACATTGAAACTTTATCTTGAAAATGGAGAGATGTCAGAAAAGGGAATTATTGTTGAAATTATGAAACGGTCTAAACTACACAATGTAAATTCAGACACAACCTATTTCAGGCGTGCATCAACAATTATCGGTTGGATAAATTGGATAATCAACCAAACAGAAGAATAAAAAGGCTATTGCACATTCTTTTATCTTGCAAAATGTTCAAAGATATTCGCAAATTGGTGCATTTAAATATCTTCTTTTAAAATGGATAGATTCAACTTATAAGCGCAACGGTTATAAATCAGGTTTAAAATTAGCCATACCAATCTTTCTCCAATGGTTATGCCCCCAAGGTTTTACAAGTATTCATTTTTGCAAGAAAGTAATTTTCCACAAAAAAAATAAATTCTCGATTATTTTCCCTAATTTTGCATCAGATTTTGAGTGAGGGAACGGTGGCGTTCCCTTCTTCTTTATATATGACTAAAGAAACGATAATACAAACCGTTGCTCAGGAAGCCGAAAACATTTTATCGGCCAATCCTGCTCATTTTTTGGTAGAGGTGAAAATAAAACCTACCAATAATATCAAAGTATATATTGACGGCGATGTCGGTATAGGTATTGACGATTTGGTAAAATATAACAGAACCCTGTATAAAGCATTGGAAGAGAAGGCATTATACCCAGATGGCGATTTTTCATTAGAAGTATCATCAGCAGGGTTGGACGAGCCTCTGAAACTTCATCGTCAGTATGTTAAAAATATTGGCCGTGATGTTAAAATCACCTTCAAGGACGAGCACGCACTCGAAGGAAAGTTAGTATCCGTTTCTGATAGTCAAATCATTTTAGATGAAGAAATAAAAAAGAAAGGCAATGCAAAAAGCCCCTCGGCAGGAAGTAAAAAAACAGAAATAAAACAACATATTATACCGGTTTCTGATATTAAAACCACACATATCATCATAAAATTTTAAAAATATAATTTCAATAATCGTACTTCAGTATGGCAAGTATTAATTTAATAGAAGCATTTCAGGACTTTAAAGATGCCGAAAATATTGACCGTCCTACCCTGATGAAGGTGATAGAAGATGTATTTAAAACATTGCTTCGCAAAAAATATGGGAGCGATGACAATTTTGACGTTATCGTAAATGCCGAAAAAGGCGACCTTGAAATCGTGCGGCACAGAATCATTGTTGAAGATGGCGAGGTTCAGGATCCACTGGCTGAGGTGGCTTATTCCGAAGCCATCAAACAGGAGCCTGATTACGAGGTAGGAGAAGAACTTTTTGAAGAAATTGACCTGATTGATTTCGGTCGCAGGGCTATTTTGGCAGCAAAACAAACCCTTGCCAGCCGTATCAGCGATTTGAAAAAAAATATCCTGGCAAAAAAATATGAAGACAGAATTGGTGAAATCATCAGCGCCGAAGTATATCAGGTGTGGAAAAAAGAAGTCTTACTCTTAGATGAAGAAGGAAATGAGCTGATTTTGCCCAAAAGTGAGCAAATACCGCAGGATTATTTCAAAAAGGGCGAAAATATACGTGCAGTTGTTACCAGAGTAGATTTAAAAAATAATAATCCGGTTATTATTTTGTCAAGAACTTCTGAAGCCTTTTTAGCAAAACTGCTCGAAATAGAAGTTCCCGAAATTTTTGACGGTCTCATTATCATTAAAAAAATAGTAAGAGAGCCGGGAGAAAGAGCCAAAGTGGCTGTAGAATCTTATGACGACCGCATTGACCCCGTAGGTGCATGTGTGGGAATGAAGGGAAGCCGAATTCATGGTATCGTAAGAGAATTGAAAAATGAAAACATCGACGTTATCAACTGGACTACTAATATGCAATTGCTGATTCAACGCTCGCTTACGCCCGCCAAAATCAGCAGTATGGCTGTTGATCACGAAAGAAAACATGCAAATATTTTTCTTAAACCCGATCAGGTATCTTTGGCCATAGGCAAAAGAGGTGTAAATATTAAATTGGCATCAGAACTTACAGGGTATGAATTAGATGTATATCGCGACAGCGAGGAGGAAGACGAAGAGTTTGATGTGGATCTGGAAGAGTTTGCAGATGAAATTGATGAATGGGTAATTGATGCTTTAAAAAATGTTGGTTGCGACACAGCCCGCAGCGTATTACGCATTTCGGCAGCAGAACTCGAAAAAAGAGCCGATCTTGAAAAAGAAACGGTAGAAGAAGTAAGAAGAATTTTGCAGGAAGAATTAGAACGGGAATAAAAGGGCTGATATAGAGGCACAGATAGATAAAACTGAACAAAATGTGTTGAAGGGTAAAAATAAAAGTGAGAGATAAAAATATTTATGGCAGAAATAAAACTTCCGAGATTATTACAGGCGGCCAAAGAGTTTAATATTGGTCAGGAAACACTTATTGACTATTTGGTAGGTAAGGGTTTCTTGCGTGATGAACTGAAGCCTTCTTCAAAACTTAGCGAAGACATGTATGTTGCCTTGCAACAACAGTTCCATAGCGATAAAGTGGCAAAAATTAAAAGTGATCAGGTTGATCTACCCAAAGGAGTTGGAGCTGAATCCAAAAGAAAGAAAGAAGAGGAAACTATAGTTGTCGCACCAAAAAAAGAAAAAGAGGAAGAGAAATTGGTTGCCTCTGAACCGATTCAGGAAGTAATTGCCATTGAAGCCGAAAAAATTGAAGGGCCTAAAATTGTAGGAAAAATAGAATTGCCCGGAGAAACGCCTGAAGAAACGGTAGAAGTAAAGGTAGAAGTAAAGGAGACTGTAACTCAAGAAGAGACAATACCGGTTATAGAAAAAACCGAAGAAAAATCTGAGCTAAAAATTGATGCCCCCGAAATTGAAGGGCCTAAGATTTTAAACAAAATAGACCTTTCGGCAATTGACTCCTCTACCAGACCCAAAAAAGCTGAAAAAGAATCGGCCAAAAAGCCAATAGTTAAGAAAAAAACTGTTGAGGAGCCAAAAGTTGCAGAATTACCGGTCGTACAAAAACCTAAAGAGGAAGAAATTCCGCAACCTCCAGTGCAGGAAGAAGAACCTGAAATCACAAAAATACAGGCCGAAAAAATTGAAGGACCCAAAATTTTGGGAAAAATAGAACTTCCTGTGGATAATGAAACCAGGCCCAAACGTGAAGAAAAACGTAAACGCAAACGTATTCCTATTGAGAAAAAGGAAGTTAAAGCAGAAAGCGACAACCGCAAAACATCAGACAAACAAAGAGGAGGAGGACAAAGAGGAGGAGATCAACATGGCAGGGGTGGACAAAGAGGAGGAGGCCGAGACAGACACAGACCTCATCGAGAAGAAAAACAAATTGACGAAAAGGAAATTCAAGAAAAAATTAGAGAAACACAAGCCAAACTATCCGGTGGCGGTCACAAGCAAAAAAGCATGAGAGCCCGAGCCCGCCGCGAAAAAAGGCACGACTCAGAAGAAGCAATGAACGAAGAAGCAATTGATAACAAACTGCAGGTAACCGAGTTTATAAGTGTAAGTGAGCTGGCAAGCCTTATGGATGTAAGTTTTGCCGAAGTAATTAGCAAATGTATGGGGCTTGGTATCATGGTGTCCATTAATCAACGATTGGATGCCGAAGTAATCGAACTGGTAGCCAATGAATTTGGCTTCGATGTAGAATTTATCGGCATGGAGCAACAAATGGAAATGGAAGAAGATGACGACATCGAAGAAGATGAAAGCAAATTGAAGCCCAGACGCCCGATTGTTATCATCATGGGGCACGTTGACCATGGAAAAACTTCACTTCTTGACTACATCAGAAATGCTAATGTGGTAGCCGGTGAAGCAGGCGGAATCACTCAGCACATTGGCGCCTACAAGGTAAAAGTAGCAGATGACAAAAAAATAACCTTTCTCGACACACCCGGACACGAGGCCTTTACAGCAATGCGCGCACGTGGCGCCAAGGTTACTGATATAGCAGTAATAGTGGTAGCGGCAGACGATGCAGTGATGCCTCAGACACGTGAGGCCATCAGCCATGCGCAGGCAGCAGGTGTACCCATGATTTTTGCCATTAACAAAATTGATAAAGACGGCGCCAACCCTCAAAAGATTTATGAGCAATTATCTCAAATGAATATTTTGGTAGAAGAATGGGGAGGAAAATACCAAAGCCAGGAACTTTCTGCCAAACAAGGCCTGAACATCGATAAATTGTTGGAAAAAATACTGCTGGAGGCTGAACTGCTTGAGCTAAAAGCCAATCCTTACAAAGAAGCATCAGGAACCATTATAGAAGCTACATTGGATAAAGGACGGGGATATGTGGCTACCATGCTTGTAGAAAGTGGCACACTAAAAATGGGCGATCTGATAGTAAGCGGTCAATATTTTGGCAGGGTAAAAGCAATGTTCAACGAAAGAAATAAAAAGCTGGAAGAAGCTGGTCCATCCGATCCCGTAGTAATACTGGGCTTAAATGGCGCACCCCAGGCAGGTGAAACCTTCAAAGTATATACCGATGAGGGAGAAGCTAAAGAAATTGCCAACCGAAGAGCGCAAATATTGAGAGAACAAGGTATCAGAACCAAAAAACATATTACCCTCGACGAAATCGGACGTCGTTTGGCATTGGGCAACTTTAAGGAATTAAATATAATCATCAAAGGAGATGTGGACGGCTCGGTAGAGGCATTGAGCGATTCACTTCAAAAACTATCAACCGACGAAATTCTGGTAAATGTTATTCATAAAGGAGTGGGCCAAATAAATGAAAGCGATATCGTTTTAGCCGAAGCTTCCGATGCTATCGTAATTGCATTTAATGTAAGACCATCAATGCAAGCTTCAAAACTTGCTGAAAATGCCGGTATTGAGATAAAGATGTACTCTATCATTTACACTGCCATAGAAGAAATTAAGAGCGCTATGGAAGGTATGATGGAACCGAGTGTACAGGAAAAAATCATAGCCAACGTAGAGGTTAGAGAAGTATTCAAATTTGATAAAGCTACCGTTGCAGGATGCTTTGTTTTGGATGGCAAAATAAGAAGAGACTCCAAAATCAGACTTATCCGTGACGGTATCGTAGTCTATCCTACAGGAGAAGGTGTAGTGGCCGAACTGGGTTCGCTAAAAAGATTTAAAGATGATGCCAAAGAAGTACTGAACGGAATGGAATGTGGTTTAACCATTAAAAACTACAATGACATAAAAGCAGGCGATGTGGTAGAAGCTTACGAACTGGAAGAAGTAAAAAGAACATTATAAAATTGGATAGTGAACAAATGCAAATAATTCTTTTGCTTTGTTATTGGTCAATTTGGTAATTGGGTTATTGTTTTGTTAAATGAAATATATTTCAACCCTTTATAATAAACACAGGATTATTTTTGAGTTTATGGTTAGTTTCAGATATTTATTTACAATAGTATTTATGCTCCTTGCTGCTGCAGCATTTTCTCAATCGAAGCAGGGGCAGGCACATAAAGTAGTGATTGACAAAATTTTAGGTGTTGTTGGAGATAGAATTATTCTACAATCAGATATCCAAAACGAGATTTCGGACGCTATGCGCAGGGGAGATCATTTGCCCGAAAATGCAGCCTGTGTAATTATGGAGCAATCTATGCTTTCTAAAATATTGGCACTTCAGGCCGAAAAGGACTCCTTGCCTGTTTCCGATGAAGATGTGGAAGCACAACTGGATTTAAGAACCAGAAACTGGATTAATCAGTTTGGTAGTGTTCAGGCGCTCGAAGAAGTGGCAGGCAAAACGGTTTATCAGCTCAAAGACGACTCCAGACCATTAATCAGGGAGCAACTTCTGGCACAGGCAATGCAGAGGAAAGTTGTTGAAAATGTGCATATTACACCCTCAGAGGTAAAAACCTTTTTTGACAAAATCCCAACTGATAGTTTACCCTTTATCGAATCACAAATAGAAGTTGGTCAAATCAATATTTATCCAAAAGCTGCAAAAGAGGTAGAGGATTACATCTACAATGAAATGCTTAACTATAAAAAACAGATTGAATCCGGCGCAACAACATTCGAAAACCTGGCCAAAAGAGTATCAGAAGACCCGGGAAGTAAGGAAAGAGGTGGTAATTATGAAATCAACCGTTCTGATAAAAATACCTGGGACCCTGTCTTTCTTTCCACCTCGTTCAGGCTTAAACCAGGAGAGATTTCTATGCCGGTGAAATCCAATAAATTCGGTTATTTTTTAATTAAACAGGAGGACAGACGTGGAGATGATGCTAAAATTAGAATGATACTTCGTATTCCTCCGGTTACAGAAACCGAACTTAGCATTGCCAGAGCAAAATTGGACTCTGTAAGAGCGGAAATTATTGAAAACAAAATCTCCTTCAAGGATGCTGCTTACAAATACAGCGATGATGATAATTTAAAGAATTACGGACCTTTTATTTTAAATGAAGATGGCTCTACCTTTATCCCAATTGATCACCTGGACAAAGAAATGCTGAACACTATTAAAGATATGAAGGTAGGCGATATTTCGCAACCGGTTAATTTTACAAATGACCAAGGCAAAAAAGGGGTTAGATTAGTATATCTGAAATCAAGAACAGAGGCACACAGGCTTAACCTGAAAGATGACTACAGCAAAATAGCCGATCAGGCAATGATGATTAAGAAAAATCAGGAATTAGACAAATGGTTAGAAAGAAGAATCCCCAATTATTATATTATAGTGGATAAAGAAGCTGCCGAGAACTGCCCCGGCCTGCATAAGTACCAAACGACAGAAAATAGGGGGTTTTAATACTATAAATACGGAATACTATACATAACTAAAAAGAAGGCCAAAAGCCTTCTTTTATTATTTAAATATGTTTGACACCAGACTTTATTTTGCAGCCTTGGCAGTATTAATCTTTTTAGCCAGTTTGCTTTTCAGGTTGGCAGCTTTATTACGATGTATTACTCCTCTTTTAGCAAGTTTATCAATCATGCTTTCTACAGAAGGAAGCTTTTCTGATGCATCTTTTGCATCTGCAGCAGTAATATCTCTGATAGCATTACGAGTGGTTTTGCCATAATACCTGTTTCTTTCTCTACGTTTGGCAACCTGCCTTGTATCCTTTTTTGTTGCTTTATGATTGGCCATCTATATAATTTTTGGACGGCAAAGGTAGGGTTTTTATTATAAAAAGAAAAATTTTACGCTTGAAATATTAAAAACAGTTTTATTTTATCTGGAGTTTCCTCAAAAATAAGCAAATTAGATACTAAAATCCTTACCAGGTGAAGGTTTGCTCCGTTTTAGAAGTGCAAGCTTTTTTGGGCTTAGTTTTTTGTTCAGACTTGCTTTTACCCAATCCTTTTAAGCAGACATCTTTACTAATATTATTCTTGCAGAACCTGTCAAAAATCATGGTTACTGTTCTGCAAAATTTTTGTACCTTCAACTTTTAATTAAATTAACCTGATTGGTGTAAATATTGTATCAAAGATTAAGATAACATTAATATAAAAATATATAAACCAATAATTTAGATATTATGAACGCTTCAATTCAACTTCGTAATCTGGCCATAAGCGATTATCGTACCTATCTTTTCGCAGGGTTATTTGTAATTGGTAATATTTTATTGCCCCAATTGGCGCATTTAATGCCCAATGGAGGTTTAATTTTTCTGCCCATTTATTTTTTCACGCTTATTGCCGCCTATAAATATGGTCTGATGGCAGGATTATTGACTGCGGTGTTATCTCCGGTATTAAATTATGCCTTTTTTGGGATGCCTCCTGCTGCCTTTTTACCGGCTATTCTCGTTAAATCAGCCTTTCTGGCAATTGCAGCATTTGCGGCAGCAAAATATTTTAAAAACATTTCCATTCTGGCGCTTGTTATCGTGGTAGTAGCGTATCAACTTTTGGGCTCGGCGGTTGAGTGGGTAATTGTAAAAGATATTAATCTGGCGGTTCAGGATTTAAAACTGGGTCTTCCAGGTATGTTTTTACAAATATTTGGCGGTTATATTGTATTAAAAGCTTTGGCTAAATATTAAAATCAATCAAAAAAAGGACAAGAGTTCCAACCCATAATTATTGAAATCATTTGAAGAAGTAAAAGAAAAATTAGCTTCATTCACCTTTGAAGAAGATTTTGACCTGTTAGTGGCTATTGCCAATGGCGGCCTTATTCCTGCTGCTATCCTCAATCAGCGGCTTAATATAGAAATTCGTTTACTGCGAATTAATTGGCGCGATACAAAGCAAAAACCTATTTATGATAAGCCAAAACTGATTGTTCCAATTGACTTTGAATTTAAAAACAGGCGTATTTTATTGGTAGAAGACCGTGTGAAAACAGGGGCATCCCTCAGATATGCAAAAGAACTTTTGGAGAAAGATGCAGCGCTGGTAAAAACTTTTGCGGTAAACGGTACTGCGGATTATAGTCTTTATGATGAAGCTTGCTTTAAATTTCCCTGGTTAATCTAAACTTTTCTCTACATAACCAATATTTTCCTTAGAAAAAATGATAAATAACATATTTCTGTATATATTTATCATAGATTCGTATAATGCCTTAACATTATTTTTGCCATGATTAAAAAATGAATCAATGGGAGCTGCATCGATTATAATTCTTGCCATTGCTGCAATTGCCTTTTCGGTAATTGCATTGCTCATTTCCAAGCTTGTGCTTAAAGCCGGAACCAATGAACAAAAGGGCGAACCTTATGAATGTGGAATACCCACAAAAGGACCCAGTTGGATTCAGTTTAATGTGGGTTATTATTTATTTGCCTTAATATTTTTAATTTTTGATGTTGAACTAATATTTCTCTATCCCTGGGCGGTAGTAGTGAAAAGCGTAGGATGGCTGGCACTGATAGAGGTAGTAATTTTTTTCTTTATATTGTTTATGGGATTCTTATACGCTCATAAAAAAGGAGCGTTGAAATGGCAGTAACAAACCCTATAAGAGGTTGATATTTAACCATTTATAGCAAAGAATACCCTTAAATATTGAATTTTAATCAAAAAAATGAGCGATAATCAAACCATACAATCCACCACAGAAGTTTTTCCCGGCAAAATATTGAATGAGGGAGGCGCCACTGTGAGTACCGGCGTGCTGGATGATGTCATCAACTGGGCACGCAGCAACTCGCTTTGGCCGCTCACCTTTGGCACCAGTTGTTGTGCCATTGAATTTATGAGCGTTAACTCGGCAAAGTACGATTGGAGCCGGTTTGGTTTTGAAGTAGTACGCGCTACTCCCCGGCAGGCAGACGTTATCATCATTGCCGGAACAATTGTGAACAAAATGGCTCCAGTGCTTAAAAGACTTTACGACCAGATGGCAGAACCGAAATATGTGGTGGCAATGGGCGCTTGTGCCATTAGTGGCGGACCGTTTTTTTATAATACCTATTCGGTAGTAAAAGGGGCAGACCATGTGATACCGGTAGATGTGTATATCCCCGGATGCCCTCCGCGCCCTGAAGCGCTGATGCATGCGCTGATTACGCTGCAGAAAAAAATTAAAGCCGGACTTACAAGGGAGCAAATCAAAAAAGAGATGAGTGAAGAGTTAGGGTGAGGTTGAGGTTGAGGTTAAGATTGAGGTTGAGGTTGAGATTAAATAATTGTTTATACAAATGAATAAGGAAGAACTGAAAATAAAATTGGCTGAAATCTTCACAACAGCTTCTTTTGACGAAAGCGGGCAATGGCTGAATATGACAGTGCCGGCGACTGACTGGCTGCAGGTGGCCCAATCGCTTCGTAATTTTGGCGATTTCCCTTTCGACTACATGTTTTGCCTTACCTGTATTGACTGGAAGACGAAACTGACGATGGTTTATCACCTGAGCGCTACCGGTACCCGAGATACCGTAGTTGTAAAGGTAGATTTGGACAGAAGTAATCCTGAAATAGAATCAGTAGCACAAATTTGGAGAACCGCAGAGTTTCATGAAAGAGAAGTGTATGAAATGTTTGGTGTGAATTTTCTCAATCATCCCGACCTTCGATTACTGATTTTGCCTGACGGATGGGAAGGCCGTAATCCCATGAGAAAAGATTTTGAAGATCCGGTGAATATGATAAAACTTTAGTCAAATAATATTAGGTAGTTGACAGTGTTTTTATCAGGATTTAAAAATATAGAAGATTAAATAAATGGTTTTTAGGTTTGAAGTTTACGATTTTATAAATCAACTATTCAAACCCGAAACCTGAAACATAAAACAAAAAATGTATCGCCAGTCAGAAATATTAGATCGTTCAGGCCATGATGGGTACATGGTGATCAATGTGGGGCCTCAGCATCCTGCCACCCACGGGGTGCTGCATTTTGTAATTACGCTCAATGGCGAAACCATTATCAAATTAGAGCCACACTTAGGATATATCCATCGTTCGATTGAAAAAATGTGCGAAAGCCTCAACTACAGGCAATTTGTTTATACTACCAGCCGCATGGACTATCTGTCATCTCACATCAATAATCACGCCTGTTGTCTGGCAGTAGAAAAAGGCTTAGAATTAGAAATTCCGCCACGCGCTGAGGTAATCAGGGTATTGATGGACGAGCTTACAAGGCTGGCATCGCACCAGCTTTGGTGGGGAAGCATGGCAATGGATATAGGAGCCTTGACACCATTTTTCCACGCCTTTAGAGAAAGAGAAATGATAACCGATATCTTTGAAGATACCTGTGGTGCCCGCCTTACCATGAATTATATGGTACCGGGCGGAGTGATGGCTGATCTCCACCCTGATTTTCAGAAAAAAGTAAAAGCATTTTTAAAGCAGTTTAAAGAAAAGCTGCCTGAGTATGACGAATTGGTAACGGGTAATATCATTTTTCAAAATCGAACAAAAGGGGTAGGAATATTAAGTAAAGAAGACGCTATTTCTTACGGAGTGAGCGGCCCTACCGCCCGTGCAAGCGGCGTTAGTTGCGACATAAGAAAACTATACCCATACGGGGTTTATGATACATTAGACTTTAAAGAAATAACGGATACCGGCTGCGATACCTGGGCCAGATATATTGTGAGGATGGAAGAAATGCGCCAATCCATATATATTATTGAGCAATTAATTGATAATATTCCCGATGGAGATTTTCAGGCAAAGACCAAAGCGGTGTTAAAACTTCCAAAAGGAGAATATTACAGCCGGGTAGAAACTGCCAGGGGCGAGCTGGGTGTATATATTGTAAGCGAAGGTGGCACTACTCCTTATCGAATCAAGTTTCGTTCTCCCGGCTTTAGCAATCTGAGTGCAATGGAAACAATGGTGAAAGGCGGGAAAATAGGCGACTTTGTGGCAGTAATGGGTTCTGTGGATTTGGTAATCCCCGATATTGACAGATAGGGGATTTAAATATTAAGAGAGAATGGGTGAATTAATAGATATTAATCAATTTTTAATAAACCAATAAAACCGGTTTTTCAATCCTCAGCGGAAAAAATAAACGGTAAACCATTATGTGGAGTTTAGAAAACATAACAAAATCGGTGGATAGCTGGCTGAACCTGCAGTTTAGCCCCACTATTGCATTTCTCATTGAAGCAGTAATCATTATGGTACTGGTCATTGGATTATTTGCTTTTTTAGGATTGGTATTGGTTTTCATGGAGCGAAAAGTTTCTTCCTTTATGCAAATCCGCCTTGGACCCAATCGCGTGGGCCCGATGGGTATTTTTCAAACTGCTGCTGATACGTTAAAACTTATTGTAAAAGAAGGATTTACACCCAATAATGTGGACAAATTTTTGTTCAATCTGGCTCCTTTTATAGTGATGGTGGTAGCCATGGTGGTGCTGGCTCCCTTTGCTTTTTCCAAAGGTTTTCAGATTTGGGATGTGAATGTAGGCATATTTTTTATTACGGCGGTATCTTCACTGGGTGTGATAGGTATTCTTACTGCCGGCTGGAGTAGTAACAATAAGTATTCTCTGCTCGGCGCCATGCGGAGTGGCGCTCAAATTGTAAGTTATGAACTTAGCGCCGGCCTTACCATCCTTGTTATCGTGATGCTTACCGGCAGCCTTCGTATTTCAGACATTATCAATGCACAGGCTGATGGTTGGTGGATCTTCAAAGGTCATATACCCGCCATTATTGCATTTGTTATATACATTATAGCAGCTACTGCCGAAACCAATCGTGCGCCATTCGACATGGCAGAGGCTGAGAGCGAACTTACGGCAGGCTTCCACACAGAATATTCGGGAATGAAGTTTGCCTTGTTCTTTTTGGCAGAATATGCAAACGTGTTCATTGTTTGTGCCATAGGCGCTACGCTTTTTTTGGGTGGATGGATGCCTTTACACTTTGGCGAAAACAACTGGTTCAATTCCATTATGGATTATATTCCGGGCATTGTATGGTTTTTTGGTAAGACCTTCTTCCTCATTTTTGTAATTATGTGGTTCAGATGGACATTTCCACGCCTGCGTATTGACCAATTATTGAATCTGGAATGGAAATATTTATTGCCAATTTCATTGTTTAATTTACTGCTGGCAACTGTTATTGCAATTGCCGGTTGGCATTTTTAAAAAATTATGTTTGTTACACAATATATAAAAGATGTTTTTGGAGCCATTAAATCATTGGGTATCGGCATGCGCCGTACCCTCTGGTATTTTGTGCGCCCGAAAGAAATCATTACTCAACAATACCCCGATAACAAAGACACATTAGTATTGGCCGAGCGCTTCAGAGGTGAAGTAGTAATGCCGCACGATGAAAATAATGAACATGCCTGCACAGGTTGTACTGCATGTGAGCTGGCTTGCCCTAATGGCTCCATTAAAATTGTTACCAAATTTGACATAACTCCAGAGGGCAAAAGAAAAAAAGCCATTGACCAGTTTGTATATCGTTTGGATATGTGTACCATGTGCAATATGTGTGTAGTAGCATGCCCCAGTGATGCCATTATTATGGCTAACGATTTTGAACATAGCGTGTATGACAGAACCAAATTGACAAAAATTTTGAACAAACCAGGCTCGAAAGTGAGAGATGGAATTGAATAAAACTAAAAATATTTTATAGCAAATAATTTTATCAAAATTGACAGCACATCAAATTATATTTTACTGTTTGGCAGCCCTGATACTCATCACAGGGTTACTGTCTGTTACCTGCCCTAAGGTATTCCGCTCGGCAATATTTCTATTATTTTCACTAATCGGTATTGCCGGTTTGTATTTTTGGATGGAAGCCGAGTTCATTGCTGCAGTTCAAATTTCGGTTTATGTAGGCGGTATTGTTGTAATCATTATTTTCTCAATATTCCTTACCGAGCAAGCGGGTAAAGAAACCCGAAGCATACATCCGGTAAGAACCGTTTTTGCTGTTTTGGCAGCTTTGTTAGGAATGATATTGACCTATCTTACTGTACTCAATTACGATTTTGTTGAAAGCAATGAAGCTTTCGACCTCAACATTCCCCGCATAGGCAATGCAATGGTAGCTACCGGCGAAGGCGGTTTTTCACTGCCGTTTGAAGTAGTCAGCATTTTGTTGCTTGCGGCAATGATAGGCTGTATTGTAGTAGCCATGAGATCGAGCATCACAAAGCCCGATGAAAAGAAATTAACACAATCAATAACCGAAATTGACGAAGCATGATACCCGTTTCACACATACTTATTTTGAGCGCCACCCTGTTTTTTATCGGGATGTATGGTTTTGTAACCAGAAAAAACCTGATTACTATGCTCATGTCCTTAGAACTGATGCTCAACAGCGTCAATATCAATTTTGTGGCTTTCAACAAATATTTGTATCCCGGCAAGTTAGACGGCATCTTCTTTACCATTTTTATAATTGCAGTAGCCGCTGCAGAAGCAGCAGTGGCTATTTCCATAATAATTAATTTATATAGAACGCATAAAACAATTGATGTGGGCGCAGCTACTGAACTCAAACATTAATATTATGGAAAATAAAGCGTTTGAAATTTTAAAAAATCATTAAAACCCTGATATAAAATGGGCGGATACGAACATACTCTTTGGACTTTATTTTTGCCGGTTATCAGCTTTGTGCTGCTGGGTTTGTTTGGCAGAAAATATTTTAGCAAATCAGCCGGACTCATCGGCGTATTCTTATTGCTTTTAACTACGGCGCTATCGCTATACACTGCATATCAATATTTTTTTGTGAATGGCTTGGTAGATGGTATTTATCAAAAAATTGATGCATTCAAGTTTACCTGGCTCACTTTTTCGCCCGGCGTATCCATCGACATGGGAATCATGCTTGACCCGATATCAGTGATGATGCTCGTTGTTGTTTCCTCGGTATCGTTAATGGTTCATATTTTCAGTTTGGGTTATATGAAAGGCGAAGAACGATTTGCGACCTACTATTCATTTTTGGGTCTGTTTACCTTTGCGATGTTGGGGTTGGTTGTTTCATCCAACCTGTTTCAGATGTATATGTTCTGGGAGCTGGTGGGCATTTCATCCTATTTATTAATTGGGTTTCACTTTCAAAGACCAAGTGCTGTGGCGGCCTCCAAAAAGGCATTCATCGTTACCCGTTTTGCCGATCTGGGTTTTCTTATTGGTATCCTGATGCTGGCATTTTACGGAGGAAGCCTTGATTTCAATACCATCATTCAACACTTATCCGCACAGCAATCATCAGCATATCTGGCAGCAACAACCGCTTCTTTTTTGGGTGTTACTGCATTAACCTGGGGTTTGACACTGGTATTTATGGGTGGAGCCGGTAAAAGCGCCATGTTTCCGCTGCATGTGTGGCTACCCGATGCAATGGAAGGCCCCACGCCTGTTTCTGCATTGATACACGCTGCTACCATGGTGGTTGCAGGCGTATATCTGGTAGCCAGATTATTTCCACTGTATGCACTCAATGGCGCTTCGCTTGAAATTGTATTAAATGTGGGCTTGTTCACTGCGCTGTTTGCAGCCATCATCGCCTGTACCCAAACCGACATCAAACGGGTACTTGCTTACTCTACCATGAGCCAAATTGGCTTTATGATGTTTGCGCTGGGAGTAAGTGGCACTCAGGGCGAACAAGGCTTGGGCTACACAGCTTCGATGTTTCATTTGTTTACCCACGCATTTTTCAAATCTTTATTATTTCTTGGGGCCGGCGCTGTTATTCATTTTGTACACAGCAATGAAATGAAAGATATGGGCGGATTGAGAAAATGGATGCCCCTTACTCACTTGGCCTTCCTGATAGCCTGTCTTGCAATAGCAGGTATTCCGCCATTTGCAGGATTCTTTAGTAAGGAAGAAATATTACTGGCAACTTATAATAAAAGTATTTGGGTTTACGCTATTGCATTAATTACTTCCGGCCTAACTGCCTTTTATATGTTCAGACTGTATTTTTCAATCTTTTGGAGAAAAGAATACAACGGGCACAGCCACCCTCATGAAGGTACCATGTCAATGAAAATACCACTGATTATTTTGGCAGTTTGTTCTGCACTGGTTGGGTTGATTCCTTTTGGCAAATTTGTAAGCGTAGGTAATCAGCCACAGGAAACACATTTTCACCTGATGTTTTCAATATTGCCAATAATAATAGGTGTTGCGGGCATTTTGATTGCGCTATTAATGTATAAAAAAGAAAATGACAGACCACAGAATATGGCGCAGGCTTTTGGAAATTTTTATAGAGCAGCTAAAAATAGGTTTTACATGGATGAACTTTATCTGTTTGTTACTAAAAATATCATTTTCAAATGGGTGGGCAGACCATCTGCCTGGTTCGACCGTAAAGTAGTAGATGGCAGCATGGATGAAATTGCCAACCTGACTCTTGAAACCTCCAAAGCCATCAAAGGTTTGCAAAGCGGCAAGGTACAACGCTATGCCATGTATTTCTTTGGCGGAATTGCTTTTTTGATAATTCTTTTTGTTTACATATTGAAATAGATTAGAATGAACCTTTCTTTATTAATAATTATACCCACCATTTTTTCCCTGCTTTTACTTTTTGTAAATGGGTTAAAGCAGGTACGCACAGTATCGCTTATTGCCGCCCTTCTGCAGTTTGCAATGAGCATTTATCTGATTGTAAAGTATTTTGCTGAAAGAGCCGTAAATAAAGCGCCATTTCTTTTTGAACAGCATTACGAATGGTTCAAGACACCCAATATTAATTATCATGTGGGCGTAGATGGGGTATCGGTGGCTATGATTGCACTTACGGCTTTTGTTATTCTGGCAGGTGTGCTGGTGTCCTGGAAGATGGAGAAACTTAATAAAGAATTTTTCTTCCTGCTCCTTTTTCTGAGTATTGGAGCTTATGGATTTTTTATCTCTTTAGACCTGTTCACTATGTTCTTTTTCTTAGAGGTAGCAGTAATTCCTAAGTTTATTCTGATTGGTATTTGGGGTAGCGGAAGAAAGGAATATAGCGCCATGAAGCTGATTCTGATGCTGATGGCAGGTTCTGCACTCATATTTGTCGGTCTGGCAGGCTTATATTTCAACACCTCCGGAAACGGCAGTTTTGATATGCTGAAGATAGCATCCGATAATATTTCGCCTGAGCTACAAAGATTGTTTTTCCCTTTTGTTTTTATCGGTTTCGGCATTTTTACGGCTTTGTTTCCCTTCCATACCTGGGTTCCCGACGGGCACTCATCGGCGCCCACAGCTGCTTCAATGTTTCTGGCGGGTATTTCCATGAAGTTGGGAGGATATGGATGCCTTCGCGCAGCTACTTACATGATGCCCGAAGGAGCAGCATTTTATTCTGACGCAATTATTATTCTGGCTTGTATTGGTATTCTATATGGCGCTTTTGCCACTATGATGCAGACCGATTTGAAATATATCAACGCCTACTCCTCTGTAAGCCACAACGGGTTTGTGTTGTTGGGTATTGGATTGTTAACCAAAACAGCCATTACCGGCGCAGTGCTTCAAATGATTAGCCACGGATTGATGACAGCTCTTTTCTTCGCCGTTATCGGCATGATTTACGATAGAACACACACTCGGGAGGTTGCAAAAATGAGTGGACTGCTCAAGATTACACCTTTTATTTCTTCTGCTTTTGTCATTGTGGGATTGGTTTCTCTCGGCCTCCCCGGCTTTAGTGGCTTTGTGGCAGAAATGACCGTGTTTATGGGTGGCTGGCAAAAAGGAAATATGTTTTATTATGTAGCCACCATTGCAGCTTGTGCTTCCATTGTAGTAACGGCGGTATATATATTGAGAGTTATCGGTTCGGTTATTATGGGGCCATTAAAAGTAAACGGAAACGAACAGGTAGTATATGCCGATGCCACCTGGTACGAAAAATCGTCTATTGTTCTATTGATGGCGGGTATATTGGTGGTGGGTATTCTGCCTTTTGCAGTGTTAAGATTAATCAGTTAGTTTTTGAAGGATTGAAACAATTTTGAATTTAAAATTTGTACAAAAATATACATGGAACATTTTTTTATTTTGATGAGGCAGGAGTTGATTTTGACGGCAATTATTTTCATTTTGCTGTTTTTCAAACTGGCTTCCAAAAAGGGCGATAAAAGCAAATTTTTATTGTGGGTAAATATTTTACTCACTATCAATCTGATTTTCGGTTTCTTCTGGCAGCAAACCGGTAATCTTTTTGGTACCATGTTTTTTACCAACAACCTTATTACCCTCGAAAAATCAATATTGAATCTGGGTGTGCTCATTATTTCATTGCAAGCCTACAATTGGCTGAAGGGGCACCGCCATGCTCCCGAGTTCTATATTCTCATGCTCTCCACCCTGCTGGGTATGTTTTTTATGATCAGCTCTCAAAACATGCTGATGTTTTATCTCGGGCTGGAACTTGCAGGTATTCCATTGGCATCTCTTGCCAATTTCGATCTGGAGCAACGCCGTTCTTCCGAAGCAGCTATGAAGTACATAATGACCTCGGCATTTGCATCGGCAATTTTACTGTTTGGCATTTCGCTCATGTACGGCGCTACCGGCACCATTGATTTTGCCGGTTTGCAACAAGCCGTTAACAACGAAGGCTTGTTTATATTTGCATTTATCATGATTCTGGCAGGTTTTGGGTTCAAAATATCTGCTGTGCCCTTCCACCTTTGGACAGCCGACGTGTATGAAGGCGCTCCTGTGCCGGTAACTACTTATTTCTCAGTTATTTCCAAAGGAAGTATGATTTTTGTGATGGCCTCAATGTTTTTTACTGCCTTCGAAAAAATACAGGTTGACTGGTATCAGATGGTGGCTATTCTTTCGGTAGCATCTATGGTAATAGGCAATCTATTTGCCATCCGCCAGCAAAACCTCAAACGATTTTTGGCTTTTTCCTCCATCTCCCAGATAGGCTTTGTGCTGTTGGGTATTTTGGGCGGAAAAACAATGGGTGTGAGCGCCGTCATTTACTTTGTGTTAATTTATCTATTTTCCAATCTGGCAGCGTTTGGAGTTATCAATGTGGTGAGCGATGCCACAGGAAAAGAAAATATCAATGACTACAAAGGTTTTTACAAAACCAATAAACATCTGAGCTGGATATTTGCGATTGCACTGTTTTCTTTGGCAGGCATTCCACCCACTGCTGGTTTTTTCGGAAAATTCTTTTTGATACTTTCGGGTACCGGCGGTACCGGCAATTACCTGCTGATAACCATAGCCGCATTAAATATGGTGATATCATTGTTTTATTATCTGCGTGTAATCAAAGCAATATTTATGGATCAAAACGAATATCCACTGGCCCCGGTAAAAGTATCGCTGCAACCGCTGATGGGTATGGGTATAGCAGTTTTAGGAATCATTGTAACGGGTATAATTGGTAGCGTTTATGAATATATCAGTTTATTGGTGAAGAGCATGTGGTAGCATTTTAAAATCAGTTATTAAAAGGCGAAATTTAAGTTGAAACCTGCTCAAACGCTTTACAATCACTAAGCCTATTAACCTTAAACAAAAATATTATGGCAATCAATAAAAATCATGAATTTGAAGAATTAGATGGAATAAAATGTTCTATTGTGGAAAGAAATATCACCCATGAGCGTGCTGTTTTCCTGAAAGATCTTCTGGTAGAAAATGGTTATACCGTTGTCATCATCCCGGCCCCGCCGCCCAAAACAGCAGCTAAACCCGCTGCAAAACAACCTGAGGCTGAAGCTTCTTCACCGGTAGCTGACACACCGCCACCACCTGCGCTTTTTGTAATGGGTGTTACAGATTTGAGGTTTAATCCCGTAAATGCTATATTCGGCAGGCAGTTGAAAACGCCTTCCGGTCATATTGTAACACAGAGTTATTGGAATCAGGAAGAGTCGGCAAGCCATGACGAGATGCCTTATTACGAGCATACCAAATTGATGCATCCGATGTAAAACAGAAGAATTACTTCACTACTTTCTCTTTGTCATTAGTTCTATTTCGCGCTGCTGCGCTCTGAACCATCTTTCAGGTATTTCATTTCGGGAGGCTAACAGGTAGTCATTATAACTACATGGAATATACTTATTATCAGGCAATTGCATCCACCAACGACTCGTTTTTTTGCTTTGAAGAAAAACAGTCTCTATCTCCGAAAAAATCATCTGAAACTCATTGAAGAGCTCCTTATTTTCAAAATCAGCTTCTTTATTTCGTTTGTAACGGCCATCTATGGCATACCAAATCATGTGGCTGATTTGCTTTGCTGTCATTTCTTCTCTATCATTTTGAGGGTCAAAGCCATAAATGCCAATGCTGTTTACCTCGCTGCTCATACCTGCATATTGCATCAGGATGCAGGATTCCTCTCCCGTCAGGCCATTTGGCGTAAGATGGTTGGCAGGTGCGTATGCATTTGCAATGGCGCTGATATCAAAGGAAAACAGGCTGCTGCTTCTGATGGCAGGTTCGGGTTCGTCTATTTTTTCTTTTACATGACCGACTCTGTAGCAATCAAACTTCAGTTTATCTAATGTTTGCAACATTCCGGGGTGAACCAGATAACTTTGAAAACCGATATGATTATAATGTTTCAGATAATTGGGCTCCCCTGTAAGTATTTCCATAAGAAAGTTATCATTGTCAAAGGGAGACTCCATGTCCAGATCAATCAATGTGTCCACCACTGTGGCTTCGATAATTTTTTTATTTTGCACATAAGCGCCATATTGCGCACTTGTCAAATCGTGAGATCCCCCTAAAATGATTACCGTTTTTCCAATTGCTATTAACTCCGCTATTACGGTTTTCAATGCAACAAGGGTATCATTATAAGTAGCGCCCTGTCTGATATCGCCAATATCGGCCAGCCTAATACCTTCGTGCCAGAAGAATAGGGAATAAAAATGCTTCCTGATGACATTTGGCGCCATACTGGGAGGTCCCATCACGCCTTTGCCCCGTTGCTCACCACAACCAATGAAAACAATATCAGTTTTTTCCAAATCAGGAAATTCTTCTTCATACAAACTCATCACGTACCCCATCTGGTCTTTTTTGTAAAGGTCATCTCCTGCTATTTCCTGTAGATTGACAGGATTCAGAAAAGAAGCAATATTTAGATAATCGGACATGGCTGCAAGATAATATAAAGCATATTTTTTTAAACAAAAAAATTTGAAGTTGTCCGAATTAAACTAAACAAATTGCAATTTTGTCATAAATCTAAATTTGGTAAATTTTTTGTAATATTACGTTCAGAGGCTGAAAAATTAAAGTTTAAACATTAATTTAGAGGTCAGAAAGAAAAGGAAGGAATTATGTCTGAAAATAAAGAATTCAATAACTTATTGATAAATAATGCAGAGTTTCTGAAACCATTTGCAGTAAATCTGACAAAAAACTCAGAAACAGCCAATGATTTGTATCAGGAAACATTATATAAAGCGCTGGCAAATCACGAGAAGTATAATGCGGGAACCAATATAAAGGCATGGTTGTTTACCATCATGCGTAATATTTTCATCAATGATTACCGCCGGAATGCCAAACGCCGCACCATCTTTGACAATACGGCAGAAGACTACCTGATTAATATGAGGCAGGTATCGGTGTCAAACACTGCAGAAGGCAGCCTGAGAGAAAAAGAAATAAAAGCAGCTATTGAAAACCTGCCGGAAACTTTCAAGGTTCCGTTTCAGCTCTATTTTGACGGTTTTAAATACCATGAAATTGCTGAATATCTGGATGAACCATTGGGTACCATTAAAAGCCGTATTCACTTTGCACGAAAACTGCTGAAAGAACAAATAAGAAGATACTAATATCATTCATCAAAAAAGAACCGCTTTCTGTACGAAGGCGGTTCTTTTTTTGATGTTTTAAAGAAATCATCTTAAAGTTTCGTTGTGTTAGTCTTTATTGTATTTGAAATTGAAATAGGTACTTCCTGCCCCATTATTTCCATTTTACCGGACAGGTTTTGAACAATATTGGAAGAAACGGGCATTCCCGACTTCATGTCCACCTGCATTTCACCTTCATTTTTGCCGGTCAGGTTTATTTCCAATTCCATACCATTGGATTGCATCTTCTTGGAACCATCGGTGGTTACATCACTCTTAACAGTCAGATAGCCGACATTATTTTCAACCTTTATTAGCGTATAATTATTATTGCTTTTCAATTCGTAAGGAGAAGATATGGTAGTAACTGTTGTCCATGCATCACCTACTTTTACTTCTTTTTCCGGATACCATTTAAATGATTGCTCGAAACTACTTTTAATGGCATCTTTTTCAATATAGTTTTTTACTCCTTGCAATTCCGCTTCGGAAAAATTTTCAAATTTTTTTGCTAATTCATCCACTCCCTTTAGCTCAACAATGTCGCCATTTGGCTTAACAAGAGCAGTAATTTCGCTTTCTTTTAACATATTATATATCTTGTTTTTTGGATCGTCTTTATCCGGGCTGTCGCTATCCATCGTTATTGTCTGGCCCATCATCTCCATTCCGGTTTTTAATTTGTTATATTTTATTTTCACTTCTTTATTTTCACCTGAGCCATTCGTAATCTCATATAAATTATCTATATTGGAATTCATATTAATCTCCATCTCCTGCCCCATCATGCTTTGAACAATTTTGATCTTGACCTCGGATTTCATATCAAATTTATCATTATTGCCCGGATTAAAACTGAGTTTGTAGGATTGAGCCTGCAAAGCCATTATCAGGAGTAAGGGTACAAATAGTAAGAATAATTTCTTTCTCATTTTTATTAAAAAGGTATTGCGAATAATTATTTTAATGTAGCTAACAGCTTGTTATTCAGCGCAATATAATCATCGCTTTTTGCTTCTTTAGCTAATTCAATTGATTTTAATGCTGCCTGACGCGCCTCTGATTTTTTACCCAATTTGGCAAAGGCTCTTGCCTGTTGGTATCTTACCCAGAAGGCAGTAGGTTGCGCTTCCACAGCTTTTGCAAACCATTCTGATGCCTTGTTGAGGTCTTTATTGTTTTCAAGATAATACATTGCAGCCTGATAATAAGCAGGTTTTTCCGACTTCATTGAAGCGTCAATGCTGGCCATAATTTTGGAATCAACGTCTGTTTTAATTGGCAGCGTCACCATTACATCTTCCCATCTGATGTGCAGATTACAGCTTTCGGGTTGCACGTCAGAAAATTGCATGGTAAAAGACTCTGCTTTCATAGGAGTCGTATTCACTTTCGCATTTACCCTTACCACATCTTCGTCCTGCTTATACAACGCGGGGCTGTTCACATTGGTTTGTTTGGATATAATGATGATCCAGTTTGTTTTACCGGGTATAGTAAGCAATCCATATTTACCTGCAGGGATTTTTACGCCGCCAATGATGACTTCGTCTCCAAATGTGAGCGTAGTAGCTGCATTGGCGCCTGTACGCCATACTTTATCATAAGGAACCAGATCACCAAAGATTTTACGGCCTTTCATGGCAGGGCGGCTATAAGCCAGTTCGATAGACGACAAGCCAAACTCCTGCTTTATTGTTTGCCACGGACTTGGTGCAGGTGTTTTTACCTGTGCATTGGCAAATGCAGCAATAAACAATAATGTAAATAAAGAAAATAAATGTTTCATAATGAATTGATTTTATTTGGGTTCAAATGTAAGAAATCAAATGTTATTTTCCCTTATTAAATGAAGGATGGTACTTTTCGAGTGTTTTTCTCAAAAAATCTCTGTCAAGATGGGTATAGATTTCGGTAGTGGTAATATTTTCGTGCCCCAGCATTTCCTGCACAGCACGCAGATTAGCGCCGCCTTCAATCAAATGGGTGGCAAAAGAGTGGCGAAAAGTATGTGGCGAAACCGTTTTTTGAATGCCTGCCCCGGCTGTCAACTCCTTTATGATATGAAAAACCATTACCCTTGTCAGTTTTTTGCCTCGCCTGTTCAGGAAAACAATATCTTCATTTCCGGGAACTGCTGTAATCTTATTTCTTGAGTGATTCAAATAAATATTCAGATACTTTGTGGCCTCCCCTCCTACAGGCACAAGTCTTTCCTTATCGCCCTTACCAATTACCCTGATATAACCGACGTCTAAATGCAGTTGCGAAATTCTAAGCGCTACCACCTCACTTACACGCAACCCACAACTGTACAAGATTTCAAGAATAGCTTTATTTCTTTCGCCTTCAGGCTTGCTTAAATCAATTTGACAGATGATAGCATCAATTTCCTCAGGGCTCAATACATCGGGCAGAGAGCGTTTTGTTTTCGGCGCTTCAATCAATTGCGAGGGATCCTTTTTTACAATATCCTCTAAGAGGCAATATTTATAAAATGCCCTGATGCCAGATACGATACGCGTTTGAGATGTGGAAGAAAGTTCCAGTTCATTAATCCATTGCAAAAAGTTTTGCAAATCAGATGCCTCAATCTCTTGTGGGTTTTTTGATGTTTCTGACAATTGCAAATAATCCGTAAGCTTATCCAGATCCCGCAGATATGCTTCAACAGAATTGTTGGATAAAGATTTTTCTAACTGCAGGAATGTCTTAAATCCTCTTTTATAAGATTCCCACATGAATTTATTTTGGCATTATTTAAAGGTGAGCGGATTATTGTGTTCAATCGTTTTGCCATCCACTTTTAACTTGGCATAAATTTTTTCCTTTGTAATATCCACAGTTTCAATCAGAGAATGAACATCGTTGAAATCAATATCTCTTACTCCGGTGTCTGTCAGTAGCTGTTTTGCTACCAATCCGGTTTCCATATCTTCCACATAAATAAAGGTATTATCGTAAAACGCCACAAGACCATCTGCTACCTTAAATGCCGGATCAAAATTATTAATGGCGCTGGTATATTTGCTGGTAGTACCATCCTTATCAAAAGGAAGCCTCAACAGAAAACCTCTGCCGGTGGTACAGTCATTAAATTTTATCCAGGCATATTTTGAACCAATAATCGTGCAATTAAACGCTTCTTTTGTTGGACGCATGTCGTTTGTAATAAATTCATTAAATACCATATCCTTTATTACGCCCATTCCTCCTTTTTCCCAATGTATGGTATCAATTTTACAATCGTTGAAGGTGATCCTCACCATAGGATTGCCTGCGCCTGTGCCTTTAACTTCAATAGGTTCTGTAACACATGCGGTATCCTTACAAAATGAAACAGGGGTACTTGCCTTTTCCTCACTACCGCCACAGGCAATTAAAGAAGACGCGGTAAGAATGGCAACAAAAGTTCTGATAAAAATTCTCATAATAAAAAAATTTAAAAGGTAAAGTTACTCATTTTTATTTTCTCATAAAAATACATCTTCAAGAAGAAAAAACTCAGCGGGATTGTTTTTATGAAGCGTGATGGCCAGTACATCGTATTGAATCCATTTAAATCCCTTGTTTTGGTGCAAATACTCATCTGCAGCTTTTTGGAGGTATTTAAACTTCTTTTTGGTTACACTTTCCTCCGGATGACCATAAAGAGAAGAAGTTCTGGTTTTTACTTCAATAAAATGAAGTTTATTGTTTTTCTTTGCAATAAGGTCTATTTCATAATGAGAGAAACGCCAGTTTTGGTTTAATATTTCATACCCACGGGTTATAAAATATTGCACAGCAAGTTCTTCGCCGGTTTTTCCCAAATCATTATGAGTAGCCATTTCGTATATTTGTTACAAGTTAAAAATATTTTTATGAAGCAGCAAATCGCATTATTAAAAGGTGACCCCAAACCTTACGATTGGGGCGGCAGCGCTTATATCCCTTCCTTACTTCAGATTGAAAATCCTAATCAGCAGCCTTATGCCGAATATTGGATGGGGGTACACCCTCAGGCAAAATGTTTGCTTCAATTTAATGATGGTCAGGAAATGTTGCTAAGAGAATATATCGCAGAAGATCCTGAAAATTTGCTGGGAGAAAGAGTATTTAAGACTTTTGGGAATATGCCTTATCTGC
>ENA-UOUJ01000338-UOUJ01000338.1-activated-sludge-metagenome-genome-assembly--contig:-NODE-338-length-35148-cov-6.532186_pt1 | contig 35148 bp, 33 predicted proteins | sample MGYA00249839_ERZ747224 | MGnify/ENA primary metagenome ERZ747224 (study PRJEB28782, sample SAMN03220277) | activated sludge metagenome | biome: wastewater; feature: sewage sludge; material... | reverse complement strand
TTGGCGGTCAGCAGGTTCCAGTTGATCGGGTGCGGTGGTTCGGGCAGCGCGCTGGTGTCGGGGGTGTGGGGGTGGTCGTCGAGGATGCCGGGGTCGTCGTACTGGTCGTCGGGCTCAGGGCTGTGAGTGCTCATGATCGGTCCGCCCGGGTCACATGCTGAGGCTGTCGGCGGTGGGCGTGGCCTGGTGGTGCTGGGGTGGTTCGAAGGCCTGCCCAGCCGCCTGGCGTTCGAGTGCTTGGCGGGGTGTGCGGTCGACGTCGTAGCGGGTGCGGGCGGTGTCGTGGCCGATCTTCTTGGCGACGAATTCTTCGCCCGCGATGGGCTGGCCGTCGCGTTCGTAGGTGTAGTCGTGGGCGTAGCCTTCGGCGACGAACTGGTCGCCTTTGGTGAAGCGTTCGAAGGCGCGTTCGGCGGTGGCGCGGTAGAGCACGAGGTTGCCGAAGGAGGGCTCCAGTTTGGTGAAGGTGCCGTCTTCTTCGCGCTGGAAGTTCTCTTGGCCGTAGCGGGCGTAGAAGCGGGCATCGCCGCGTTCGGTGTAGGTCAGTTGCGGGTCGGATGCGATGAACCCGGACAGGGATTCCTGGGTGCGGATGGCCATGACGCGGTACCTCTCAACTCGTGGACTGCAGCCCGCTGGTGGTGTGGGTTGCTGGTACCGGTCAGGTGCACCCCGCAACCCCGGTCATGCACTGGGGTTCTGCAGGAGCCGTTCGAGCCGGGCACGATCCCGCTTGAGCGTCTCGGCATCGGGGCGGGTGGGCCAGGCGGTCAGGTCGGTGATGATCGGCGGCGCGGAGCGCAGCAGGGTGACGCCGGTGCCGAACGGGAGGGTGCGGATGCGGTCCGGTGGCAGGATCGGCACCCGCCGCACGGAGCGCTGGTTCGACCTGGTGCCGTGATCGCCGAGGGTGACGGAGTCGGTGTATTCGTCGCGTTCGCCGATGAGGGCGGTGAGGTCTTGAAGGTCGCGACTGTTGGAGGCGCCACCGAGGATGAGTTTGACGATGGCGGCATCCCAGATCGCTCCGGCTTGGTGGTCGGACCACTTGTCGCGCGCCTGTGCGAGCGACTGGAGGACGGGCAGGGTGGTGATCCCGGTGCCGCCACCTTCGGCCATCAACGTCGGCAGGGACGGCAGGGGCGCGAGGTTCCCGATCTCATCCAGCGCGAGCAGCAGGGGTGGGTCGAGCCGCGCGCCGGGTGAGCGGGCGGCGAGACGCCGGGCGGTTTCAATGAGGTCTTCGATGAACGCTGCCACCAGAGCGGCCGACGCTCCGGCACCAGCACCTGTGGCGAGCAGGTAGAGGGTCCCGGACTCGCGCAGGAAGCTTTCGGGGTCGAAGGGGGTCTCGTTGTCGCGGGGTGTGACCGCGTCGAGGACGCGGGGGTCGGCGAGGGCGCCGAGGGCGAGGGCGACGCCTTGCCAGATGGAGTCGCGGGTTTTGGGGTCGGCGTCGATCATCGCCCCCAGCGAGTCGGCCCATCCGGCTGCTGCATTGGGGTGGTTGGTGAGGATCGCGACGGCTTCGGCTGCGGCGGCGGGGTCGAGGGTCCACCGGAACAAATCCGCCGGCTTTCGAGAGTCCAACGCCGCGGCGTGGAGGAGGGATTGGAGGGCGGTGCGGGTCTTGCCCTCCCAGAACCCACCCGACTCCACCCCACCAGCAGACAACCCGGTGGCAGACGCCAGCCCGGTGGCGCGGATCATCGCCGTCAGCGGGTCCTCACAGCCGCGGACGGGTGACCAGCGCATCCCCGCCGGGAGCCCTTCGGCCAGGTGCTGGGGATCGAACACCGCCACCGGGCCGCGACGTTGCCGGGCGCGGAGAGTGGCGGTGAGGTTGTCCGGCCGCGTGCTGGTGGTGACGACGGGGCCGGGGGCGTCGAGGATGGCGGGGATGACGATGTGCAGTCCCTTGCCGGAGCGGGGCGGGCCGATCAGCAGGATCGAGTCCTCCACGCTCGCCCACACTCCCTGCCCCTTCGACGTCCCGAGCCGATACCCCACCTCACCCGGTGCCGGGTCCTTCAGCGACGGCCGCAACGTGGACGCCCGTTTCAGCAGCGCCTTCTCCGAGGCGACCTGGGCGACCTCGTGCCGCGTCGCGATCCCCGCCAGGCGGTGCGGGTCGGTGTCAGCGGCGTGGGAGCGGCGCCGCCAGGCGACCCATCCCCAGCCAGTGAGTGCGACCAGGCCGGTCAGAACCACGACAGTCGTGACCCAGTAGGCGGCCGAGTTTAGGCCTGGGGCGGCGAGGGCTTCGGCGGGGTTGCCGGGGTTGAACAGCACCCCGGCACCGGCGGCCCAGCTCGCTGTGGGCTGGGGTGCTCCGGTGAGGAACGCCGCGATCGACCCGGTTGCGCGGAGGACGAGGGTGAGGAGGAACACGGCGATGAGGCCAATGAGGGCGGCGTTGGTCAGTTCCTCACCCATCGATCCACTCTGCCGCTGCGAGGCACTCATTGCGCCTCCTGCACGATCAGGGTCCCGGAGGTCCGCCCAACCACCACCACCGGCATCACGGTTGTGTCGGGTGGGGTGATGGTGCCGTTCTCATCCGCCGCCACTTCCTCGACGATCTGGGCGAGGAGCACCGTCTCACCGGGCAAGAACCCCACCAACCGGCCCGAATCATCGGTCGGGAGTGCTGGAGTGTGCGCGGCAGCTTCTTCATCGGCTGGGGCTGGGGTGTCTGGCTCGGGTTCGGGGCTTCGGCGTGGTCGGTGGGCGTGGATGATGTCGGTGAAGTGGCTGCCGTCGGACTCATAGACATCCACTCGCACGGGAATACGGCGCTGCTCGGTGAGGTCATCGAGGATGGCCGCGAAGTCACCCCGACCCCACACTTCACCGGCCGGCGGAAGATGCGGTTGCTGGTCGACGGTCACGGTCAGGGTGCCGGTGATGTCGACGGTGATGACCACGTGCCGCAACACCACCGGCACACCCTCGTGACCTTCGTTGCGGCGGTGTCTCAGGGTGGGAAGCTTGGGCATTACTTGACTCCTGCGGTGAGGCGGCTGCTGGTGTCGAACAGCTCCAGCTCGCCGGGGTGGAGTTGGTGTTGGATGACGAAGGAGCGGTTCTTGATCCGCCACAGCCCCTGACCCACTCCAAGGTTGGGCAGCAGGGCTTGTTCGGTGCCGGTCAGTCCGAGGGCGGTGGCGGTGGGGCCGAGCTGGTCGGATTCCTGGCGGTAGACGATCCGCGTCTCTGCATTCGCCAACAGACTGTTGGCCAGCGAGCGCATGGCGGAGCCTTCGTCGCCGACGTTGTCGAGGTCGGAGAGTTTGTGGAAGATCAGCATGTTCGCGATCCCGTAATGGCGGGCCAGACGCCAATGCGCATCCATCCGTTTCAACAACGCTGGATGGGACATCAGTCGCCAGGCCTCGTCGTAGATCACCCACCGCTGCCCACCGTTGGGGTCCAGCAGCGCGGATTCCATCCATGCCGAGCTGCAGGTCATCAGCACGCTGATGAGGGTGGAGTTCTCGGTCACCCGGGACAGGTCGAGGCTGATCATCGGCAGATCCGGGTCGAACGCGACGGTGGAGGGGCCGTCGAACAGGCCGGCGAGGTCACCGGCGACCAGACGCCGCAGCGCGTGGCCGACCAGGCGCCCGTCTTCAGCCAGGCGCCCGTCGGGGTCGTGGCTGGGGGCGAGGATGTGGTCGACGACCATCGGCAGGATCGGCACCTCGTTCTCCGCCACCGTCGCGGTCAGGGCGAGGTCGATCGCGGTGTGTTCCAACGGGGTCAGCCCCCGCGCCAGCACCGTCTCCGCCAGCGCGCCGATCAGGTCACGGCGTCGGGAGGCGACGGTGCTCGCCCACTCCTGGTCGGTGAGCCCGCCGGGGCGGTGGCCCTCATCCAGGGGATTCAGGCGGGTGTGGAGGCCGTGGCCGAGCACGATCGCCTTCCCACCCACCGCTTCGGCCACCGCGGTGTGTTCGCCCTTGGGATCGCCGGGGACGTAGACGCGGCGCCCGAACGGCAGCGACCGTGTATACAGCGACTTCGCCAACGACGATTTGCCCGATCCGACGATCCCCGCCAGCACCAGGTTCGGGGCGGTGATGATCCCGCGGGCGTAGAGGACCCACGGGTCGTAGACGAAACTGCCACCCGAATACAGGTCCTGTCCGACGAACACCCCCTCCGACCCCAGACCGCCTTCGGCCATGAACGGATACGCCCCGGCCAACGTGGCCGAGGTGTCCTGATGCCGCGGCAACCGCAACCTGCCCGGCGACCGCAACGCCGCCGGCCCAGCTTCACCGGCCGCCGGTAGAAACGTCGTCGCCTTCCGCTCCTCCCGTTCCGCCAGCGCTTTCGCCTTCGCCGCCTCCCGCTCGGCCCTGGCCTGCTCAGCCTGCAAACGGGCGGCAGCCTGGCGACGAGCCTTGCGGGCCTTGCGCTGTTCCGCGGCCGGGGACACTAGCACCGCAGCGTGGAGTCGTTCCTTCTCGCTGCTCACAGCGACCGCCCCACCGAAGTCGATGCTGCTGCTCCGCCCGTCGGGGGCGTGAACCAATCTGTGCCCGCGGCTGCTCGACGCGGAGACTCGGACGTGACCCCGCTGAACGCGTCCCGTGCCGCCACGACGTCCTCGTCGTAACTGGGGTCAGGGACGGTGTCGGGGTGTTCGCGGACCATCCCGACATACCCCATATGTGGGTTGTAGGTCAGCACATACCCGTCGGCTTCGAAGCTGCGATCCCACTGCCCGCCCGGTAGCTCGTCGTACACCTCACCGTTCATGAACGCCGCCGCGGTGGTTTCGTCGCCGAAGTCCCACTGCGCCAGATGCGCAATCCCCGCCTGCACCCCCTCTACATCGATCAGGTCCAGCACCTCATCGGCCTCACTGCCCTGGAGGAACACCACATTCACCCACCGCCGCGAACGCACCGGCTCAGAGCTGGTGTGGGTATGCCAGGCGATCCGACCGGAGGCTTCCTGCGCGCGCATCACCCGGTCAGCGATCTCATCCAGCCCGTCGGCGGCCTGATGCAACTCATCCGCCGCCGCCAACGCCACCGCCTCCGCCGGCGCGCGGTCATCGGTGAACGCGATGTCGCGGTGATCAGCATGAGCGCGCGACAGCTGGTCCAGGACCTGCCGTAACAGCCGCACCGACCCTGATACCTCGCCCAAGACCCGGTACGTGTCAGCCGGATCCTCAAAGGAGCGAGTGGCGTGTGCCAACCCGCGCAATCCCTCATAGGCCTCAGCAGCATCAGCAACCGGATCAACAAACGTCGCCATCGCAACAGTCCTCTCTATGCAGCGGCGGATTGCCTACGAGGGAGGTGCGCTCGGCTGCACGCGGGAAATGTCAGAGGTGGCCGCCAAACTGAAGGCAGCTCAGAGAGGAGAAGACGTGATCGAAGCCGTCAAAGCCCTACCCGGGCTCATCAAGGACTGGAAGACCAACAGTGATCTGCTCTATCAACATGTCGGATGCGTCGCTGGCATCTTGACGGTCGCCGCGTACGTTCGCGAGCAGCGCCCCAGTGAGGTTCTCGCTGACCTGTTCAATGCGGTCGGGGTACCGAGGGTCGGGGCCTGGCTCGAATCCGACCTCCCTCCGTTCCTTGCTCAGCCGGATGCTCAGTCGAGTCACGCCCTTGTGCAGGTGGCAGGTGTTGCCGTGCTTCTCATGCTCGTGATGCCGTTCTTCAACGCACGACGGAACGAGTCTTATGTCGATTCTCAGGCTGCGGGACTGTTCGGTGCACGAGCAGCGAGCACGACCTGGATTCTCCTGGTGATCGCTGTGCAACTCGGATCATTGCAGTGGGGCATCGACTGGCTGCGCTCCACGAGCTTGGCTCTCGCGGCGATCATGGCATTCTGTTCGGTCGCCTTGCTCGTCGTCTACGCGGTTGCCCGGAAGCTATGGATGCAGGACCTGCTTGCGCCTGTTGGACGTGGCCTTTGGTGGCTGATCGCCCGTGGCAGTGCTGTTGTCGCCATGGCAGTCTTCGCCTTGGTCTTCGTGATCATCGGGCCAGCACTCGGCCTCGGCGCGTGGCTGTTCTCCACCGAGTCCGATGCTCACAATGAAACCCAACGAAGGATCGCCCAGAGACGGGCAGAACGAGAAGCCCCCACCGGTGCCATCCCAACTCCCTGAGAAGTGCACCACCGGCGCGCCTCGACTGTGCTGCCATCGCATGTATACTGAACGCGTTCAGTGAACATGTTCAGGGGGTGGAAGTGGTCACTGCTAGGACTGAGGCGCGTCAGACGACGCGCCGCACCGTGTTGCAGGCCGCGGCCCGGCTGTTCGAGGAGCGCGGGTTCCTCGCGACGGCTGTGCGCGACATTGCCCGAGAAGCCGAGGTGAGTGTCGGGACCGTCATGGCGGCTGGCGACAAGGAAGCTCTACTCGTTGAACTCTTCGACGGCCTCATCGAGGAGCGCCAGCAGCTTGCTGACACGCAAGTCCTCGATGGCAACGTCTGCTGTGGCGCGGACGCAGTCGCCGTGGTGGAACCATTCGTGGTGCTGTTCGAAGAGCGTCGTGATCTTGCCCAGGTCTATGCCTCGATCCTGGTGGGCGGGCGGCACTCCTCTGTGGTTTTCGCCGACCTCGCGCGGCGGTTGATCGCTGTGTTTGAACAGCTCATGACCGCCTGCGGATGCTCAGGGCCGATGGGGACCCGCGGGCGTGCTGAAGCGCTCCACGCGGCGTACATCGGAAGCCTGTTCATCTGGTCGGCCACCCCGGAGAGATCCGCATCGGAGTTTCTGGCTCAGCTGCGCGAGGTCTTCGCGGCGATCTGCCCCCATGAGGGAGGCGACTCATGATCTTGCTTCCTTCCTGGTGGGTGCCACCAGCGCTTCTGGCCACCGTCCTCCTTGTAGATGTGGCGCTGTCGATCCGGCCGGTGCGATTCATCCGCGACTGTCTCCACAGTGTTCGCTTCCCCGAGGAGTGGTGGTGGGCCCTGCTCGTCGTCAAGACACTTGCGGCAGCCGGGCTCATCGCAGGCATCTGGATCCCCGGACTCGCCTTCGCAGCCAACAGCGGGGTCATCGCCTACTTCCTGTGCGCAGCCGCAGCCCACATCCGAGCAAGAGCGACCGGATCGGCCTTCTGGGTCAACTGCTTGGGGATGCTGGCACTGTCCTGCGTCACCCTGGCGTTGAGTTTCCTCTAGCCGGAACTCGCCGACCCTTCACACCTGCCGGCATAGAGGGAGGGCTGCGGCGGTGAAGGCTTTGGCTTGTTGCCCGGCGAGGAGTCGGGTTTCGCAGTTGGCTTGGATGACGGCTTGTTCGAGGGCGGCGACGTGGGCGTCGAGGTCTTCGATCGTGGTGGCGGTGACGGTGATCAGGCCGGTGTAGCGCAGAATGCCGTGGCCGGCGGTGAGGTCGGCTTCTTGCTGGAGGACATCGTGGTACTCAGCCGTCTGGGAAGCGTCCTCGATCTGCCCGATCTTGGCGCGTTGGGCTTGGTCGGAGATGTGCTCGACCTTCTTCTTGCGGATGTCGCGGGCGGCCTGGTCGGACCGCATGGGAGTGCAGATCAGGGAGAACGACCGCTGGATCCCGCTGGAGAGCAGGATGGGTGAGAGGAATCCGGGGTAGACCATGGAGCGGGGCCATTCGCTGATCCACAGCACAGCGTGGTGGGCGGAGTCGGTGCGGATCCGACCCCAGGTCTCGTTGACCGCGACCGGTCCGGCGGTGGCGAGGTCGTGGCCGATCTCGCCGTGACGTTCCAAAGTGGCGGCGATCGCAGGGTCGTAGGCCGAGCGCAGGATCACCGCAATCTGTCCGGGGGTAAGCCAACCGGACGGGGTGAGGTCGGCCGAGCGGAGCGCGGCGGTGAGGGTGTTCATCTCTTGATGCAGGACGGCGGCAGCGCCGCGGATACCGCCGCCGGCGGTGCGGATCTGCCTCGCCGCGTTTCTCATGTCGAGGGACAGGGAGAGGGTGGTGGCGTGGCGTTCGCCGGCGGGTCCGGCGCGGTCGATGAGTTCGGCGTAGGTGGTGGCAGCCCAGCTCGTGTCATCGGGCTGGCCGTGAGTGGTCCACCATTCGGCAAGTCCGGTGCCGGAGTCGGGCAGGGTGCGTTCCAGAATCTGCAGGGTGGCGATCCTGCCGGAGCGACAGACGGTGGCCAGGACGCGGCCCCAAGCGGTGACGCGGCGTTCTTGTTCGGCGGGGTCGAGGAGCACGAACGCGGGGTGGGTGATCTCGCACACCACCGTGAGCGTGTTCTGGTGGGGGTCGTGGATCATGCCCGCCCCCGTGGTCGGGTCCTCGTATTCGCGCAGCCGGGCTTGGTCGCCGGGCAAGGCCAGGGTTCCGGCGGGGCGTGGGGTGACGATGCGACGCCGGTAGAGGAGTTGGCCGATGGTGGTGCGGTAGATCCACCAGCCGGCCACGGGCACCCACTCGATGACCGGGCGTCCCGCGACAGGGACCCAGGTGAGGAGGACGGCGGTGGCCCAGACGGGGGCGGTGTAGGCCAGCCACATCCCGCCCCCGGCGTAGAGGGCGGTGATGATGGTGGCGATCGCGATCCCGACGGTGACCAGCTGAGCCGCGGACAGGCCCAGCAGGATGCCGCGACGGGTCAGCCGGGAGAACTTCACCGGCACCAGCTCCGAACCGGTTACCTCCGGGTCGTGGTTGTTGTTCTTGGTGCGGCGGCTCATGACTGCGGCTCCTTCCCTGCACTCGACGGCGGTGGCGGATTGTCGGCGGGCGGCGGGTTCGGCACCGGCGCGGACGGCGACACCTGCTCACCCCCACCATGTGAGGACGACCCCGGTGGTTGTGAGCTTGGGGTGCTGGGCGGGGCGGGCTCCGCACTGGCCGACGGTGTGCCCGGCTGAGGCGGCGTCCGACCGGGTGCAGGTGCTGGTGGAGTATTCCCACCATTGCCTCCGCCTCCGTTGGGGCTTGGGGTGTGGTCGGCGGCGTTGGCCGCGGTCTCGGCCTGCTGACCGAGCTCGGCGCCGGCTTTCGGTCCCGCGGTGGCGGCATCCTTGGCCACCTGCACCCCGATCACGGCTGCCGCAGCAGGACCGGCAGCGGCAGCAGACCCACCCGAGGCCGCCCCCGACCCGGAAGTCCCAGACCCAGCCGCTCCGCCAGTGCCAGCTCCGGCTTCGGTGCCGCCCTGGGAGGCTGAGGGGTTCGGGGTACTCGGTTTCGCCGGCTGCTTCCCGCCACCACCGTTGCTATCACCGCCACTGCCGTCGAGGACCTGCTGGGGGTTGCCCGGCTGGCGGTCTGGGAGCGGGATGGGTCGGTTGAGGGAATTCTTGGCGTCTTGTTCGGCGCCGATCGCGTGGTACATGTCGAAGCCGACGAAGCTGATGAACCGGTACGTCAGGTACGGGGCGAACGCGGCCATCGCCATGAGCACCACTCCGGCCAGCGGGTCACTGATCGAGGACAGGTCCCCATCGATCGGGGCGGCGACCTGGGTGATCGCGACCAGGAACATCACGACCAGCACGAGCTTGGAACAGATCAGCGCGACCACGAACATCGCCCACTTGCTGATCCACCCTCGCGTGGCGTCCCACGAGGAGCCCGACAGGGCCAGGGGTGCGAACACGATCGCGACTAGCAGCAGGGCCTTGCGCACCAGCAGCGACAGCCACACGATCGCCGCGGAGGTGATCGCGAGACCGGCGAGGAAGATCGTGATGATCGCCCCCACCCCGGGGGCGGCGATGTTGATCGCCGTGAGTCCGCCGGCGAGGATCGTGATCTTCTCGCCCATCGATTCGGTGGTCTCGCCGGCGGCTTGGACGATCCCGACACACAGCTGGTCGACCACCTCCAACAGCAGCCCGGTCAGCGTGATCACCACAAACGACCCCAACACGCTTTTGGCGAGGCCGAGGGCGGCCCGGGTCAGGGCGGTGGGGTCACGTCTGATGAGGCCGGTGATGAGTTGGAGGCAGAAGAACAGCAGCATCACGAACACCGCGATGCCGAACAGCAGGTTGTAGACCGACAGGTATCCGTCACTGGTGATGTCGACCAGGGTGGTGGCGTCGAAGACGTTCCACACGGCCTCGAACAACCAGCCCGCCGCTGAGCCCATGGCTTGGGCGAGCCAGTCGAACGGGGCCGATACCAATGAGGCGGCGGCTTCGCCAGCGGTTTCGCAGACACCTGAGATGACGGGCAGATCGCACACACCCACCGCAATCACTCCTCACACACGCGGGTTGGAACGGTTGGGTAGGGGTTAGACGGACTGGCCGACGTTCCAGAAGAAGTTGATCAGCGTGACCGCGGCACCGCAGATGATCGCTGCCCCGCAGGAGACCAGGACGCCGACCTTGCCGCGGCCGGCCAGGTGCGGGTTGGAGGAGTTCGCGCCGAAGCCCCACACGATCGCGGAGATGATCAGCGCCAGCACCGACAGGATCAGCCCGATCGTCATCACCGCTCCCACGATGTTGCGCAGCTGCGCGATCCCCGGCAGCCCATCATCATTCGGCGTGATGTCCACCTCCATCGGCAGCATCACCGGCAGAGACGACAGATTCGGCACAACACAGCTCATCAGATCAAACACAGCAAGCTCCTCACAGACAGAAGGACGAACGGGGACCTGCCTTGCCAGGACGTGACCGGGAGGGCAGGCAACCAAGAGAGGTCTGCCTGTCAGGTGTGCCGGGCGTCCCTAGTCTGCGCGGCCTCAGTGGGATACTTGTCAGCAAGCAAGGAGGCGGCATGTCCCAGGAATGGTTCGAGGTTGAGCCTGACGAGACCACTTGGATGCAGGGTCGAAAGGTCGATCACACGTATGCCTCCCGAGGCTTCGATCTGAAGCGCTCGGGGTCGGAAGACGATGGTGCACCCGCAAGATTCGTATACAAGGTCTTCGACGATGAGGGCCATCAACCAAGTGAGGTCGTGTTCGATGGGGCGGTTTGGCCGATAGCGGCGTCACCTGCGGGACGTAGTCAGATCAAACTCTTGGTCGCACGGGAAGCCGATCACATCAAGGATCTTTGGATCCAGCAGTTCAAGATGACCAAGTCCAATGGAGTGCAGGCCGGTAATGTGTTCCACCTGGGTAGTCGCGACGCTCAGGCACTTTGCCAGTTGTTCAAGAACCTCGAATACCTTCCAATCGAAGGCGAGTTCACTACGCGGATCGACGACGATGTGATCCGAAAGCTCCTTGCTGATCCCGCGGCCTTGGCCGCCTATGACGTTGAACCAGATGTGTTGCGGGCGATCGTAGAACAGGATGCATCAGCCACGGACATCGTTGCAGTTGCGGGCCGTCGAGCCGCGGTCGCTCGATTTCGGCAGCTTCTCGAGGATTCTGACTACTTCGAATCTGAGCGACAGAGGCTTGGTGTCAGGGGGGAAGAGGCAGTCTGGCAGAAGCTCTTCGAGGAGCATCCTTGGATTCTCGGGGTCGGACTGTCGCACCAGCTGCTGACGTCATGGAGCAGCGAAAAGCTAGAGCAGGTCGTCAGTGGATACTCGATCACCGCAAGCGGGAAACGAGCGGATGCGTTGCTCAGGACTGGTGGCGTGATTCGGTCAATGGTCTTTGCAGAGATCAAGACCGCGAACACGGAGCTGCTTGAGAATCGTCCCTACCGTCCCGGCGCGTGGGCGCCGTCCCGGGAGCTTGCTGGTGGTGTCAACCAAGTCCACGCCACAGTTCATGCCGCCACTACAGACATCGGCACACGCCTTGCTTCCAAGGATGAAGACGGTGCTGAGATTCCTAATGACTGGACCTATCTCTATCAGCCCCGCTCGTTCCTAATTGTTGGATCGTTGGGGGAATTTCTTAGTCCAGGTGGCGGACATTACCTCGATAAACTCCGATCCTTTGAGCTGTATCGACGCAACATTCTGGCACCGGAGATCGTTACGTTCGACGAGCTCCTCGCCCGTGCCGAGTGGATCGTCGATTTCTCTGAAACTGATTCTCTGAACGAGCAGTCGTCCAACGACGAGTGCCCGTTCTGAGACGTAACCCTGGCTCAGTCGCTAAAGCTGATCACCAAGCGCGATTAGCCAGTTGAGCCAGGTGATGCCGGCGCCGGCGAGGGTGGCTGTGCCGAGGGCGACGAGGAGTCCGGTGCGGGCTTTGGTGGCGGTGGTGTGGTTGCCGTTCGCTGTGGCGATGGCCCAGGTGATGCCGGAGATGAGCATGGTGAGGACGGCGGTGACGAGGACGAACGTCAAGAGGGCGCCGATCACGTTGTGGAGGGTGGTGTTGTCACCGAAGGCGCCGAAGTCGGGGTAGATGTTCACGAGTGTTCAGCTGCCTTCCTTCACGGTGATGTGGACGTGGTCGTAGTGGCCGCCGGTGACGTCGTTGGGGTCGTGCATGCCACCGCCGTTGTAGGGACGCCAGCCCTCGGCATCGCGAGCGAGTGACCAGATCTGGCCTTGCCAGATCAGGTACTCGACGCCGAGTGTTTCGGCGTTGTCTTTGAGCCAGTTCGTCAGCGCCCATCCGGATTCGAGTTGCTGGGGTGTGGGCCGGGTGCCGATGGCGTTGCCGAAGGTGACATCGCAGGCCCGGCCGAGGGGGTGTTCGGATTTGGTGCCGGGGCGGGGTGAGTAGCAGGCCCAGGAGCTGTCGGGGTAGGCGGTGAGGGCTTGGGTGTAGACGTGGAGCATGCGGGCGGTGATCTGCCCGTCGGTGGTGGGGTCATCGACCTTGCGGTCCGGGTCTCCGGCATCGGGTCCTTGGGGCGGCGCGGGCTGGGTCGCGGCCGGGTTGCAGCCTTCCTGCTCGACCGGCGTGGTGGGGGCTGGGAGATTGCCGGTGGTGTGTTGGTCGAGCCAGGGTTGGGGGTCGGTGAACTCGCCGTCGCTTCCCCCTTGGCGGAGTTCGAAGTGCAGGTGCGCGCCCGTGGAGTAGCCGGCCGAGCCGACATCGCCGATGTGTTGTCCGGCGGTGACGGTGTCGCCGACGTTGACGTGAAAGCCGGTCTCCCACAGGTGGGCGTAGGCGGTGGCGACCTTCTGCCCGCCGATGGTGTGTTCGATGATGATCAGCCCGCCGTACCCGCCCGACATCGAGGCGTGGGTGACGATGCCGTCGGCGGCGGCGAGGATGGGGGTGCCGTCGGGGGCGGAGTAGTCCGCGCCGGTGTGGAGCTTGTTCTCCCCGGTGATGGGGTGGACGCGCATCCCAAACGGCGAGGTGGCGACCCAGGTGCCCTCGGGCAGCGGGAAGACCACACGCCCGGTCTCCGGCAATGGTGGACTGGTGGTGCTGGGGGTGGTGAGGGTAGTGAGGATCTGTTCGGCGACGGGCTCGTAGTTCGCGTACCGGTCGGGGTAGTCGGAGACTTCGACAGCTTGGGCGGCTTCGCCTTTCGACAGGGCCTGCCAGCCGGGGATGTCGAGCAGGCCGCGGGGTGAGGGGTGGTTGGGGCCGGTGGGTCCGCCGAAGAACGCGCGGGCCTGGTAGACGGGGTCCATGAGGTCGGTGACGGTTCCCCATCCGGCTTGGGGTCGCATCTGGAACAGGCCGAGGCTGTCGTGGTCGGAGGCGTCCCCGTCGTTGGGGTGGTTCCCGGAGTCGGGGTAGACGCTGGTGTTGGCCAGCATCCGCAGGTTCGACTCGGTGAGGGCGGCCATGAGCGCGATCTGCAGCCCGTCGCGGGTGACACCTTCGATTTGGGAGCCGGTCTGGATGATGGTGGCGGCATGGGTGAGCTGGGTGGTGTTCAGCGTGAAGGTCTGCCCGTCAGCGGTCGTCACGTCCAGTGAGTCCGGCACCGGCCCCACCACCGACGGGCCACTGGTGCTGGTGGTGCAGGAGGCGTTGGCGCCGGGGCTGAAGATCATCCCGACCCCCAAGAGCAGGAGGGCGGGGCTGAACAGCACGAGCACGGCAGCGATGACGGCGAGTTTCTTCACGGCCGGGTCACCGCAGCGGGTTGTCCAGTTGCGACAGGCGCAGTAGGTGGCAGGTGTCGTAGGTCGGCGAGCAGACCACGAACACCGTGAACTCCACCTTGTGGGCCGAGGTGACCGGTTCGCCGTTCCAGGTTCCGGTGCGGTGCCGGGTGCCCTCGATGGTGTAGGCGACCGTGCCGGGTGCGAGTTGGCCCTCGGGTGCCTGGGCGAGGGCTTCGCCCCACTGGTCGGGGATGTAGGCGCGGTCGATTGTCAGATGCTGACTGGTGCCGCATTTACGCAGGTCCTGCCATGCGGTCCGCGAGGGCAGGTAGGCGGCGACGTCGGTGGCGAGGCCGGCTTGTTCGGCGCCGCTGGGGTCCCCGACGGCGAGGATCGTCGAGGTGTAGTCCAGCGGCAGCAGACCGGTGGTGGTGTCCCACGCAAACAGTGTGGTCGCGACATTGCGAGCGAACTGCTCCGGATCAGCACTGCGCGCCACCGGTGGCACCGACGGCGCCTCTGATGCTGAAGGGCTCGCCGTGGCGGTGGTGGTTGAGGAGGGTGACGGGCTGGTGGTGATGGTCGGTGAGGTGCCCGGGGTGCTGGTGGGGGTGTGGGGTCCGGTAGCGAGGCCGTAGATCCCGACCCCGCACACCAGGGCCGTGACCGAGCCGGCAGCGATCAGCACGAGCCGGCGACGCGACGAACGATCAGAAGTGTCCATGCCCAGCAGGTGCACCCACCCACCCCACACACCAGCAGGCAGAAGCTAGATGGCGCGCAGCTGCGGACGGCCACCCGCCGGTCCGTCATCCTGCTCATCGACAGGGCCGGAGGCGGCGGTGGTGGTGTCGTCGGGGTTGGTGAGGGCGGCTTGGAGGGCGTCGGCGAACGCGACGGTGTGTTCGATCACGCGCAGGAACGTGGCGACTTGCTCGTCGGTGAGTTCGACGGCGAGCACAGCCGGGTCGTAGTGGGTCCACCACTGATCCAGTTCGGTCCACGTCACCACGAACGCCCGCACCGGGTACTGCACCGGCGCATCCTCACTGTCGTTCTTGGGCTTCTTGGCTGGGGCGGGCTTCGGTCTGTCACTGGATTGGATGCGGGCGAGGGCGTCGGCTGCGGCCTGATGCAACGCCTCATCGCCAGCATTGGGGCTGGCGGTGTGGTTGCGGATGGTCTCGTAGATCGGGTGCACGGGGCTGCCGGCGTCGATTTGCTCCAACCCGCGCTGTGCGGCTGCCCGCACGTGTTCGGGCAGCGTCTCGTCGGTGGCGGCGTGTTCGAGGTAGCCGATCTTGTCCAGCGTCTTGTACGAGGCCCCGCCGGGGATCATTCCGGCTGCTTGTTCACTGGCGCGTCCGGTGGGTGTTGACGGTGCGGGAAAATTTCCCACACCGTCGGTTCCGGGCTGGTTGTCGCTGCGGAACTGGGTCGCGGCCTTGCGACGCGCAGCGTCTTCGGCCATGAGGGATTTCAGTTCGCGGTAGAGGGCGGCGGCTTCCAGCGCGGTGAGTGGCTTGTGTAGGACGTTGTCGTCTTGTTCGGCCAGCAGGTGGCCGAGACGGTCGGAGATGCCGGAGCGGACCCACACGTTGACGGTGCGCCAGCCGAGCTGCTTGATTGCCGCCAGCCGGCGTGCCCCGCAGATCAGGACCCCGTCGGGGCTGACTGTCAACGGTTGCAACAACCCATCGCGCTCGATCGAGGCCGCCAGCGCGTCGATGTCACCCAGGTCGGCGCGGTGACGTCGGCCGACCTGCAGGGAGTCGACGGTGCGGTCCAGCTCGATGTGCCCCGGGGTAGTCATGACCGCACCCGTTCCCGTCCCGGTGTGGCGCGGGCGATCGCGGTCACCAGGGCGTCATCACCCAACAGGTCCGCCAGGGTTTCCCCGAGCAGCAGACGCAGCAGGATTCCGCGCCCGGCCGTCGTGGTGGCGTAGGCAGGTTCGGGATGTCCCAGCAGGACCCGTAGGAGGCACGTCCAGGCCGGGGCGGGGAGGTCGAGCAGGGCGCGGGCGTGTTTGTCGCGCCGCAAGGCTTCGTAGGTGCCGCGCCGGGACCCGATCCGGGCCAGGGCGTTGGTGACGTGATCCACCCCGGCCCGGGCGGAGGCTTCTGGCCAGCCCAGCAGCACGAACAAACCGGTCGCGTCCGCGACTGCTGCCTGCACACCCGCATCCACGTCCACGTTCTCCTGCTGGTCGTGGTGGTGGGGGTCGGTGAGCTGGAACGCGGGATGGTATTCGTACAGGGGTGTTTCGCGGTCGGAGAACCGTTCGGGGTCGTGATGGGCGGAGATGTGGGCGCGGCGGGCCTGGTGGACTGAACACAGGAGCCCTTGGGCGCGTTCTTCGTAGATGCAGGTGATCCGCACCGCATGCGTGACCACCGCCCACGGATCTGCGGCCTTCCTTGCCGCCGGCGTGCGCATCACATCAAACGCCGCCGATGCGGCCTCCCACACATCCAGGCCGTGCTTGCGCGCCAGGGGTGCGAACCGCTCCGCCGCAAACTCCAGCAACTCTTTGGCTTGGGGATTGTTGCGCCATCCGTGCTCGGTCAGATGCTCCAGCAGAGCCCGCAGTCCTTCACTGGTACGGAAGTCAGCACTGTCGGGGTGGGGTGTCGACGGCGTTGTCGACGACGTCCCGGTCTCAGCGGTGCCTGTGCTTGGTGTTGTGGTGTGGGTCATGGTGATGCCTCCTGACAAGCAGGTGCGCACCCCCACCCCAGACAGCGGCGGCAGCGGTGTCGTCGTGTTGGCGAGATTCGTCATTGCGGGTCACCACGCTCAACTCATCCCCACCGCGGACCGACCCGGCACCGACTGGGCCCGGCCCCGGCCGAAGGCCGACAACGGCGCCAACCGTCCAGCCCGATCACCCACGTGCCGTGCACCCACCGTGATGCCGTGGCGGGTCTTCTGGCTCAGCGCGGTCTGGAAGTGGATGCCGCGGCCAGCGACAGTGGCGCCACGTCGGGCCATCAGATCGGTCGGACGCACCCACTCCACACCCCGCCCCACCTGCCGACCCACAGGACGGCTGGTGGTCCGGGCGGTGCGGGCTTTGACCGCCTCAGGCACCACCCCCTCCGCACCCTCACCCAGCCCCGGAGCACCAGCGTCTGCTCCGTCGATGTCGGGGGCGAGCTGCTCATCGAGCTCTTCCACCGGCGCCTTGGGTGGGACAAAAACGCCTCGCTCACTCACCGTCTCCTGGTCGAGGTTCTCCGCGTGGGTGCCGGGGGTGGCCAGGGCGAGTTCTTCGGGATCGGGTGGGCCGTAGTCGTCGTGGACCGGCGGCTCCACCGGGTGGTGCTCGTGTTCGTGGGTGCTCATGATTCCTCCTTCATCGATGGACTGGTGGCAGGTTCAGAACCTCTCGTCGGCGTGGAGGTGAGCCAGCGGCCCACCGTGGACGGATGCACGCCCAGCTCGGCGGCAATCTGCTTGTTCGACCACCCCTCACTCCGCAACCCGGCAGCCCGCTCCCGCCGACCCACCCCAGCCATCTCGGAAACGCCTCGAACGGTCTCCCCATAACGAGCAGTCGGAGTCGAACCCTCGGGCGCGGGCTTCTCCTCGACGTGCTTAATCGGAGACGGACCGGTTCCCGGTGTGGTCGGTCGTTCATCGCCAAGGCCAGCGGTGTCGCTGGCTTCGTGCTGCAGGAGTGCCGCCGGCATAGGCTCTGCCTCGATGCCCGGTCTTGGGGCTGGTGTGGGCTGGTCGTTCTGTTGGGCGATGGTTTGCCAGATCACGGTCTGCGGCTCGGGGCTGGTGGCGCGGGTGAGAATGACGGTGAGGTGAGTGATCGCCAACAACACCACAGGCGGAACCGCAGCAATCGCCGCCGCCAACAGGGCCGGGACATCGCCGTCGGCGGCGACGATGGCGTGCAGGGCGTTCGCGGTGACCGAGACGATGGCACCGCCGATCAACAGAGCCCAGGGATACCAAGCAGCCTTCTGCCCAGCCAGAGCGACCACGGCGACGGTGGCGACCACGATGATGCCGTCGACGATCAGCGGCCATGCCCACGCCTGACCTGCCCCGATGCCCGAACGGGCCGCGAGATCAGCCAGGGCGGTGAAGGACAGCCAGAATGCCCCGATCGCGATGAACACCGTCCCCGCGACCGCCGTCCGCACCGCCCACCGCCGCGCCCTCACGCCAGCCCCCAACCCGCGCCCACCGGCACCCGCACCGACGACGCCTCCGCTGGTTCGGTGGGCCTGGATGCTGTGGAGGTTGTGGGGTGGGTGGTGCGGTAGGCCGACCGCACGGTGGCGGCGATCTCCCGCGGACCGAGCCCCGCCTCGGAGGCAGCCGCACCGAGTGCTTCCACTGCGGTGGCGGGTGCGATGTCGTGTTCCGCGGCCCGGCAAGCCGCCCAGAACAACCCCCGATTCCGCTCGCCCTCACCCAAACCCGCCACCCACGCGGCCAGCCGCGACACCACCACCCCAGGCTCGCTCTGAGCCATGCCGCGATCAGCAGCGCGCGGTCGCAGGGCGGGCCGGGGGTCGAGGAAGTCCCGGAGCGCGTCACTGTCGATCCCGCCCGCCGCCCCTTGCCGAACCGTGACTAACCGATACGACCCGGCATCTGTGCGTGAGGGTGGGATGACGATGTAGCCGCCATCGCCACGGAAATCCACACCGGCCCGGGCAGCCTGCCACGACCGCTGCACCACACCTGGTGTGGCCGGGTAGTAGCCATGCCGGCCACCCGAGGGGGAGACCACCGTGAACACCGGCACACCTGCCCGCCCCGCATCGAGGGCGCGGCGCATGCTCTCCCGGCCATCCACGTGCTCGCGGACATCAACATCCACGACCACGACACCGGAGACCGCCCCGGTCGGCAGTCCCAGGTTCGCCTCCGGCCATCGCGTCCACCATTGCGTGATCTGGGCGAGGTCGGTGGTGGCGTCGTGGAACCCCCGGGCCGTGAGGGGGCGCTTCTGCCCGGGCACGCACGGAATCACCGGCACACCCGCCGATGCAAGATCACTCGCCACGCGCCCCAGCGACCTGTCCGAACCAGGAGCGAGAAGCCGGGCCAATTGGTAAAGGTCCGGGCTCATAGCGCCACCGCCTCACGCCCCGACACCACCCGCTCCACCGGCTCCGACACCGCCGGCGCCGCCGGGGCCTGCCGCGTCGCGGGTTCGCGAGCGTGGGTGTCGCGGTCCAGACCGGGCGGGGTGCCGTTGCCGACCTGGGTGGTGTCGAGTTGCTCCAGAATCCCCAGCGCGGTTTTGCGGACCCGTTCCCCGGTGGTCTTGACCACCTCGACCGGGTCCTGGCCCTCCACTCGGGCTGCCCACGTCGAGACATACGGGACGGTGTAGCCGGAGGTGTCCATGCCATGTGCGGCACCCACCATCAACGCGACCGATTCGGCCTCGACCTCGCCGATCCCGCGATGCTGCCGCGCCTCACTAGCGTCCGGGCCATGCAACAGGACGTGGCCGAGTTCATGGGCCAGGGTCTTTACCTGCGCGGCCGGATCCATGTCACTACGCACCGACACCACCCGACTGGAGTAGTCGGTCAGCCCATTCGCCCCGAAAATCTCCGATGCATCCGCAACCAGCCGCAGCTCAAACCCAGCAGACTGGACTTGGGTGGCGAGGCCCTCCCACAATCCAGCGGGCGCCTGCCCTTCCAACAACCGCGGAGCCGGCGGTTCAGGAATTGGGTCGCCGGTGGTCTGGGAGGCGTCCCAGACGTAGGCGGGGCGGACGCCGACCATCTTCGTGCGCACCGTCTCACCCGCACGCGGCTTCTCACCCTTCCCGAGGCGTCGCCACGACTCAGCATCCTGCGGGGTTGCTGAGGCGAACCGTCCCGTCACCGGCGCCAGAATCTGATACCCCGGCTGCCCCTTCGACACCTGGCGACCCAACTGCTGCCACTGCCGATACCCGGCCACATGCGACGGCACCGGGTCCGGCACCAGACCCAGCCCGTAAGCCTCCTGATGCTGGGTGAAAATCAGGATCGTGTTCGCGAACGACCGCGCCCGAAACCGGGCCGCGAACGCCAACGCCCGGGCCCAATCCTCACCCGACACCAGCTGCTCGACCGCACCCGTCAGCCGTTGATGCAGCGCATCAAGCTTCGCCTCCCGCACCGCCCGAGCATCCATGCCCGACGTTGCCATGCCGGTCTCCTTCCGCGAACCTGTCCACCGGGTCGAAGAACCGACCCGGTGACCATCAGGTACGCCGGAACCACCAGCACTAGAAGACGGACAACAAGGAACCCCTACAGTGACCGCCAGGAACTCCTGCGAACCCGACGTGTCATACCCGGCCTAGCAGGTGCGCTGAGATCAGGCCATGCGTTGCTTCCAAAGATGAGCAGAATCGTCACAAGGAAGCGGCGTTTGGAATCATCAACACTGAAGCGATCTCGACTTCTTGACCACAGTGCGGGCACTGGGCGTGCCCATCAGTGAATGGTGTGACGGGGCGAGCGCGTTGCTGAGACTGGTCACGGTACTCAGTCGGAAGGAGGCCAGTGATGCGTCGAAATTGTCGCGCAGCATTGCCTCGGCTGCGCCATCCCACCTCGTGCATCAGTTCACCGACAGGACGTCGGCTGCGCGCGAGCAGTGTCGCGAGCTGGACGCAGCGAACCCGCGTCAGGTACTTCATCGGGCTGATCCCGTACCGTCGCGCGAAAACTCTACCCAACTGAGACGGCGAAATGTGCACCTCTCTTGCCACTGACTCCAGAGTCCATTGCACTTCCGGCCAGTCGTTGAGTAGTGATGCAGCAATCTCAGCAGGGTCAGGTTCCGCCACTTGACGTAGAGACCCCATGCGGTTGCGACTCATGGGAGCCTCCGAAGACCCATCCGCGTGGAGGTCGAGTGCTTAGCGCGACAGGGCTCGATCACTGCGCAAGAGGAGGGCGATGCCCATGAACCCGACAAGGCATGCAGTCGCTGCGAGCGCCAGCGAAACCTGGTACCCCTCAGTCCCGCAGGAGGGTTCACGGGCCATGAACGCCGCGTAGATGCTGCCTAGCAACGTGACGGAGATCAGGCTGCCGAACTCGTATGACACTTCCTCGACGCCGGAGGCCATCCCGGCCCGATCAGCAGACACGTTGGAAATGATCGTGGAGGAAGCCACTGTGATCAGGACTCCAATTCCTGTGCCCGCGAGGAACAGGCTGACCGCGAACATCCACAAGTTCGCCTCCAGAACCAGGGTTGCCAGTGCATAACCCCCGCCCGCAACAACACAGCCAGCGCCGAGCAGGCGACGCGGCCCGACTCGGGAAAGCACTGAACCCGCAAGGAGGGAGGTCACCGTCGCGCCCGCCGCGATCGCGGCCAACAGGAGTCCGCTCTGCAGGGGTGAGAATCCACGAACTAGCTGGAAGTGCTGAGAAGTCACCGCCCCAACTCCGGCAAAGACGAATGTAGCCAGCCCTGCTGCCAAGACACCGGCAACGACCGATCGGCTGCGGAAGACCGAGAAATCCAGGAGCGGTGTTGGGAGTCTCCGCTGGCGTCGTGCGAACCACCAGAAGCAGACGAAACTCGTCGCAAGTGCCCCTGTAATGAAGGCGCCGGAGGGGGCCGATACGGCACCCTGCTTGATCGCTGCGACTAGGCCAGTCAACCCAACGAGCGCCAGCACAGATGACAGCAAGTCCCAGGACGTTCTTGCCGATGCGCGAGCCGCTGGCGCGTACATGGCCGCCAACAGGAAGGTCACGAGGGCAAAGGGGACGTTGATGAGGAAGACCGAGCCCCACCAGAACCACTCCAGGAGCAGGCCTCCAACGAGCGGACCGAAGGCAATGCCACCGATCGAGACACTCGACCAAACAGCGATGGCGACGTTGCGCTCATCCTCGTTCTCGAACGTGAACCGGATGATCGCGAGTGTCGCGGGCAGCATCAGTGCTGCGCCCACCGCGAGTAGTGCCCGCGCGACGATCAGCACCCACGCGTTTGGAGAGAAGGCTGCGAGTAGGGAAGCTATCCCGAACGCGCTGATGCCAATCTGGAACACCAGCTTGTGTCCGAACCTATCCCCGAGCGTCCCGGTGCCCAGCAGTAGGCCAGTCATGACGAGGGGGTACATGTTGATGATCCACAGTGACTCACTTACGCTCGCCGACAACTCGTCCGTCAGAAGAGGCATGACCACGTAGAGAATCGAAGTGTCGACCGTTGCAAGCAGCAAACCGAGAGAGACGGCGGTGAGCACGAACCACCGTGTTCGCTGCGAGGCCGGCGCAGGGGGATCTTGAGTCATCTCAGCCTTTCAATATGCCGATACGTCGTCAGAGCGCGGTAGATTTGGGAGCCGCGTACAGGGAGCATGAAAGTCAGACTCCCGATCATTGGCGCATGTGCTCGGAGGCAAGTCGCGCGAAGATGAGGGTGTCGGTCCATTCGCCCTTGCTGAACCAGTCCTGGACGTGATGTGCTTCGAGCCGGAGCCCGACACGACGAGCCAGTGCTGCCGAGGCGCTGTTTCGGGCATCCATCTGCGCGGTGATGCGGTGGAGCCGGTAGTGGTCAAACCCGAGGGCGAGCACTGCTCGGACGGCTTCGCTGGCGAAACCTTGCCCACCGTGCGCCGGGTCGAGAACCCACCCGATCTCGCCTTGACGGTGCTCGTGATCGGTGAGCCACAACGCGACGTCTCCGATCGGGACGCCGTCATGCTCGATGACCAGCGCAAGCGCGCCAGTCTCGCCATCGATGTCAGTCTTCGCTAGGCGTTCGGTGAGCTTGTCGTGGGTGACCTCCGCGGTCCATGGCTCGTCCAGCAGGTAGCGGGCAACGTCGGGTCGCGAGTACAGCTCGTGAAGCCATTCGGCATCGTCGGCGTTATGTGGACGGAGCCGAAGCCGCTCCGTCGCCAACGACCACTGGGCGGTGGGCTTGAGGTCGCGCCGGTAATGGAATAGTTCCTCGCACTGTCCTGCGGGCGTGGTCCCGACGGCTCGCTCGACCTCATGGAACCCTGCGTTCGTCAAGCACCGCTGGGAGGCCTTGTTCTTCAGGAGCGTGCGTGCTGTCAAGGTTCGCAGTCCACTGTTGCGTGCGAAGCACGATGCCAACTCCAGGCCCCGACGAGCGTGCCCTGCTCCCCGCGCATCCGGATGCATCCAGAACCCGACCTCGGCAGAGTTCGTGCTGACGTCGAAGAGCACCAAGGAGCCCACAAACCGGTCCGTCTCGGCGTCGGCAAGTGCGAGGACTGCCAGCGTGCCGGACGACAGACCCTCAGCAACCTCGTCACGGATCATCCGTCGCACGGACTCGGGGGTGTAGTCGGACTCGGGCAGGTGGCCGAAGCGCCGCACAGCTTCATCCTTGGTGCCGGCTGCATACGCGTCTGCGTCCAGCTCAGAGAGGGGGCGTAGGCGAGTGTTCTCAAAGGTGATCGGGAGGGTGGTGGCATCCAGCATGCGCTAAACCTAACATAGAATGGATAGCTAACTGAAGCATGTTTGGTTAGGCTGGTGGGGTGAGCTACTGGGAACACCGCAAACCTGTGCGACGCCTCCGCGCAGTGGACATCGGGGAGGTTGCGAGGGCATCGGTGAGGCTGCTGGACGAAGGCGGGTTGAGGGCCCTCACCCTGCGATCTGTGGCGCAACAGGTGGGTGTCGCTCCAGCCAGCCTGTACTCGCGCGTCGAATCCGTCGACGATCTGTTCGACCTCGCCCTCGACACAGCGCTTGCAGACGATCCCGTGATGTCCGAGTCGATCCGCAACGCCGACCTGCCTGCCCTGATGCACGCCTTCTTCGCGCACCTCACGACCCACCGGTGGGCCGGTCAGGTCATCGGTATGCGCGCTCCCAGGGGCCCGGCGTACCTGGCCCTTTCCGAGCGGATGTGCGTCCTGCTCGAACAAGCGGGTACCCCGGATCCGCTGGGAACGGCCTACCGATTGTCCAACCTGGTGATTGGCGCCTCGCTGACCGCACCCATGGCGTCTGACGAGAAGCGCGTCGCCATTGACCCTGACCAAGCTCCTACCTATGCGCGGCTCCACGCGACGCACCACATCAGCCCACGCGAGATTCTCTCCGACGGCATCACGGCACTCCTGTCGTGAGGGGGCCTTTTGATTGGGGGCTGCCCTGCGTTGCTGATGGCCACGGGCTGGTCTCCGTGAGAGTGCGCCCAATCGCAGTGCGCCGATATTCGGACGGGCTGATCCCGACGACGTCGGTGAACTGCCGTGCGGCATGTCCACGGCTGCGCCACCCGACTTTTGTCATGGCGACGCCGATTGGAAGATCAGTCTCGACCAGAAGGTGAGCCAGCCGATGGGCCCGAATGTGAGCCAGGTACCGCATGGGCGGCATCCCGAATCGTTGTGTGAACGCTCTGCCCAGCTGTGACACCGAGAGGTGAACCAGCGCGGCAAGGTCACGGAGTCGCCAATCCCGTTGAGGTGCTTCTGCGAGCAGCCGCGCTGCCAGTTCTGTGGAAGTTTCACCGGAACGGTGCTCCGTGGCACTCCTAGCTGTTGACGTGTAGCGGCAGGCCTGGCGCCGCGCTGCGATGGTCATCGACGGCGCCTCCTCGACTTCACCTGCTGCGTCTGCGCACGGTGTGCAGGCGGGGAAGAACCGGTGGTCTTGAACAAGTCCACCCATGCCTCGACGGGCAGGTCCTTCGGGAGTCCTGCAGCGGTCATGCCGTGGCGTGTCAGCCACGCCTGTGCGGTCTGTGGTGAGTCGAGCGTGGTGGTGCGTGCGAGGATCTGGGCGAGCCCGCGGCCGGGGCCGGTGTAGACGCGGTGGACCAGGGCATGGAAGTGGCGTCGCCGTGTCGGGGACAGCAGCGGATGTTCGCGACGGTGGATGGTGAGGATTCCGCCGTCGACTCCCGGACGTGGGGTGAACGCGCGAGCGGGAACACGACTGTGCAGCGTGAACTCGAACCAAGGCGCCCATTGCGCTGTCATCATCGTGGCACCGCCGACGCCCGCTCTGCGCCGCGCGACTTCCCATTGCACGAGCACGATTGCATCGGTCCATGCCGGGGAGTGCAGGATGCGCCGCAGTATGGCCGTGGTCTGGTGAAACGGCAGGTTGCCGACGAGCACATGCGTAGATGTTGGAAGCCGGTAGGTCAGGAAGTCGTCGGCGACGACCTCCACGTGCGGTGGGAGTCGTTGGGTCAAGCGTTGGGCGAGCCGAGTGTCGATCTCGACGGCTGTCACCGGTCGCCCGAGCTGGGCCAGCGGGGTGGTGAGTGCTCCGTCACCGGGGCCGATCTCGATGATCGGGCCCTCGGTGGCAGCCACGAGCCGTGTGATCGTGGCAATGGTGGATGGGTCAGTCAGGAAGTTCTGGCCGTGCTCATGACGGCCACCTCGATAGGTAGGCATTGTTTGCTCCGTGGTTGTTGCGGAGCCGGGCACGCTGAAAGAGCCGCCCGGCCGTGATCACCGGGTGCGGGAGCAACAACCTGTGGAGGGTGCCCGCCGCTGTTAGCGGCTGCGCAGACGCAGCGAAGCAGTGCCGTAGAACAACATGCCCACCAGCGTAGGTGACCCCGCTGCCGGTCAGCGACTCAATATCCCGTCTCTGCTCAAAGACGCGCAGATCCGTATCAATGCTGGCCAGTACGAATCCCGAGCTAACCCACGGCCGCAGAGCCTCGGCATCATCGAGATTCGTTCCGTGAGAGACCTCGACAGATCTGCCACGCGTCTTGCAGATCGAGGTTGGGAGGCTGCCGGCTCACCTGTGTGACGACCGGGTGAGGGGTGGTTCGGGTGACGGTGTCGATGCGGGTGATGTCGGCCGGCGATGGCTACAAGTACCTGCTGCGCACGGTGGCGGCCGGCGATGGTGACCGGTCGTTGTCGACTCCGCTGACCCGTTATTACGCCGAGGCGGGCACCCCGCCGGGGCGCTGGCTTGGTTCGGGCGTGGCCGCTCTGGGGCATGGTGGACTCACCCCTGGCGCCCAGGTCTCAGAGGCACAGCTTCAGTTGCTGGTCGGGATGGGACGGGACCCGATCACTGGTGACCCGCTGGGGCGGGCGTATCCGGCGTACAGCTCGACGGCTGAGCGGGTTGCGGACCGTGTCGCGGAACTGGACGCATCGCTGGGTGTGGTGGAGCGGGGTCGGGTGGTGGCGCAGATCGAGGCGGAGGAGGCTGCGCGGGGGTCGCGGCGTGCGGTGGCGGGGTTTGATTTCACGTTCAGTGTGCCGAAGTCGGCGTCGGTGTTGTGGGCGGTTGCGGACGCGGGGACGCAGGCGTTGATTGCGCAAGCCCATCATGAGGCGGTTGCGGCGGTGGTTGCGTTCATGGAGCGCGAGGTTGCAGCCACCCGCACGGGCGCAACTGCTGGTGATGGCGCGGTTGCACAAGTTGACGTCACCGGGCTCATCGCGACCGCGTTCGATCACTTCGATTCCCGCGCCGGTGACCCGCACTTGCATACGCATGTGGTGATCAGCAACAAGGCCCGCACGGTGTTGGATGGGAAGTGGCGGAGTCTGGATGGGCGTCCGATGCATGCTGCGGTTGTCGCGTTGTCCGAGCTGCACGAGGCCGTGTTCGCCGATCACATGACCCGCACGTTCGGCGTGACGTGGGAGCCGCGGGAGATGGGACGGGATCGGAACCCGTCGTGGGCGATCACCGACGTTCCCGAGGATCTGGTGGCGGAGTTTTCCACGCGGGCGCGGCAGATCGAGGTGGAGAAGGACCGGTTGGTGGCCGAGTACGTGGCCGCTCACGGACGGCAGCCATCTGATGCCACCGTGATCCGGTTGCGTGCGCAGGCCACGCTCGCGACGCGTCCGGAGAAGCAGGTCCGCTCGTTGGCGGAGCTGACGGCCGAGTGGCGCACCCGCGCCGGTCAGCAGCTCGGTATGGATGCGACCGTGTGGGCGCGGAGCGTCACGGCGGGGGAGCGGCAGTTGTTGTTGCGGGCTGATGATGTGCCGTTGGATCTGATCGAGCAGGTGGGGCGGTCGGTGGTCGAGGTGGTCGGTGAGAAGCGCTCGACGTGGCGGCGCTGGAACCTGATGGCCGAAGCCGCCCGCCAAACGATGGGGTGGCGGTTTGCCACCGTTGAGGACCGCGAAGCCATCACCGCCATGGTCGCCGACGCTGCCGAACACGCGTCCCTGCGCCTGACCCCACCCGAGCTAGCGGTGAGTCCGGTGGAGTTCCGCCGCCCGGACGGCACAAGCGTCTTTCGGCCGAAGCACTCGACCGTGTTCTCCTCCGACACCCTCCTCGCCGCCGAAGACCGCCTCCTGCAACGGGCCCGCACCACCACCGGCCCGAGCATCGACCTCGCCACCGTCGAGACCATCACGAGCAAGCCTGATGCCGAGGGCCGGATGCTCGGTCCCGACCAGGCTGAAGCTTTGGCGTCGGTTGCCGTCTCGGGCCGGGTGGTGGATGTGTTGGTGGGGCCGGCGGGGGCCGGTAAGACGACCGCGATGAACGCCTTGCGTCGGGCATGGGAGGCCTCGCATGGTGCCGGGTCGGTGGTGGGGCTGGCCCCGTCGGCGGTTGCGGCGCAGGTGCTGGCCGACGATCTGGGCATTCAGACGGAAAACACGGCGAAGTGGTGGACCACCCACCAACACACCGGCGCCAGCTTCCAGCCCGGGCAGCTGGTCATCATCGACGAAGCCTCCCTCGCAGGCACCCTCTCGCTCGACCGGATCACGCAGGCAGCGGAGGAAGCGGGAGCGAAGGTGCTGCTCGTCGGCGATTACGCGCAGCTCCAGTCTGTCGATGCCGGTGGTGCGTTCAGTCTGTTGATCCACGACCGTGACGATGCTCCCGAACTGGTCGATGTCCACCGCTTCACCCACGTCTGGGAGAAGACCGCATCCCTGGAGCTACGGCACGGCCGCACCCCAGTCATCGACACCTACCTGGCACACGATCGCATCCATGACGGTGACGCCGAGGCCATGACCGATGCCGCCTACACCGCCTGGCGCCACGACCGCCAGGCGGGATTGGCGTCGGTGCTGATCGCCGAAACCCGCGAGAACGTCACCGCCCTCAACGTCCGCGCCCGCGCCGACCTCATCCTCGACGGCACGCTGAAGCCCGGCCCCGAAATCACCCTGTCCGACGGATCGGCAGCAGGTGTGGGGGACACGATCATCACCCGCCGCAACGACCGGCGGCTGCGGAACCGGCACGGCTGGGTCCGCAACGGCCAAACCTGGACCATCACCGCCGTACGTGACGACGGGTCCATCACGATCCGCCCACCCGGGACCCGGTTCGGCAACAGCATCGTCCTGCCCGCAGACTACGTGGCCGAGCACGTCGACCTCGGCTACGCCGTCACCGCCCACCGCGCCCAAGGCATCACCACCGACACCGCCCACGTCCTCGTCGAACCCACCACCACCAGGGAGAACCTGTATGTCGCGATGACGCGCGGACGCGAATCGAACCAGGCCTACGTCGTCCTCGACCGCCCCGACGATCACGCCACTGCGCATCCGGGTGACAATCCTGACGCTACCGCCCGCACGGTCCTCTACGGCGTGCTCCAACACAGCGGTGCTGAGCTGTCGGCGCACGAGACCATCACCGCCGAGCAGGAGCGGTGGGGCTCGATCGCCCAACTCGCCGCCGAATACGAAACCATCGCCGCCGCAGCCCAACACGACCGCTGGACCGCCCTCGTCACCACCAGCGGCCTCACTACCGACCAAGCGCAAGCCGTCATCGACTCCGACGCCTTCGGCGCCCTGACCGCGGAACTGCGCCGGGCCGAAGCCAACCACCACAACGTCGACACCCTCCTGCCACGCCTCATCAAGGCTCGCGGGTTCGCCGACGCCGACGACATCGCCTCCGTCATCCACCACCGCCTCGCCAACGCCACCATCCGTCCCGCCGGATCGGGCCGCACCCGCCAGGCCCTGCGTCTCATCGCCGGCCTGATTCCCGAAGCCACCGGCCCCATGACCCCCGACATGCAGCAAGCCCTGACCGAGCGCCGCCAACTCATCGAAACTCGAGCAGAAGCAGTCTTGGACGCCGCCGTCCACACCCACGAACCATGGGTTACGGCACTCGGTCCGATCCCAGCCGATGGGCGGGAGCGCCAGCATTGGCGACGCCGCGCGCTCGTCGTTGCCGCTTACCGTGACCGGTACCAGATCAGCGACCCGGCACCGCTTGGCGCCCAGCCCGAAGGCACGGCGCAGAAGATCGACCGCGCCCGAGCCGAAACCGCGCTCCGGACGCTGACCCGCCCGACCCTCCGGGACGAGCGTCGGCGCCCCGCCGTCCAAGCGACGCGGCACCTCGACCTGTAACAGCAGGGGACAAAGAAGGGGTCTCGCACCGTCCACAGGGATGCTGCGAGACCCCATGAGTCTGCCGACCGGGCTACAGAGACCGTTCCGGTGGTCCAGCCGCCGGCGACGCGCGCCGTGTGAACTCGGCTGACAGCCCCGGACGCTGGGTGGCGCGGTTGGCGGTGAGTTCTTCGACGTCGGCAGCGGAGGTGACCAAGTGTGCGCGGCCGGTACGGAGCAGCTCGTGCGGACCATGACTGGTGACGCTGGTGACCGGCCCCGGCACTGCACCGACCTGGCGTCCGAGCTGGTGGGCTTCGGCCGCCACACGTAGTGTCCCCGACCGCGCGCCGGCCTCCACGACCACCGTCACGGCCGACATGGCACCCAACAGTCGGGAGCGGGCCAGGAACCGATGCCGAGTCGGTACCGATCCGGGAGGAAGCTCGCTTACCAGTGCACCCACATCACCCACCCGATCCAGCAACTCACGGTGCCCGCTCGGGTATGGGCGGTCCACCCCACCGGCGAGCACCGCGATCGTGTCCCCACCGGCCGCCAACGCTGCGCGGTACACAGCTGCCTCGACGCCAAAGGCGCCGCCAGCGACCAGCACGCGCTCATGGTTTGCGAGGTCGCCCGACAGATCGGCGGCGACATGCTCCCCATACGCGGTGGCCGCCCGAGAACCCGTGACCGTCACCAAGTCCTGCATTGGCCGCGCCAGGAACGACGTTGCCCCGCGCACGAACAGAACATACGGCGCGCGGTCGCCCAGATCATCCAGCGCCCGAGGCCACTGCGCATCACCCGGGATCAGCGTGGCGATCCCGCTCTCCTCAACCACACGCAGCCGCTGGTCCAGCCCATCCAGCCTGCCCGGTGAGGCGAGACGGTCACGCCACACCCGATTATCAACCCGACCCAGCCCAGGCACGGTCGTGTCGGTGTCGAGCAGCCCGAGCGTCTCAACCGCACCCAAGCGACGCAGCAGCCCTCCCGTGACGGGATCATCCGGCTCCGCCAACAACGCCAACGCCACCCGGGCACGACGCTCGTCAACACCAAGACCAGTAACACCAGACATGACGCACCCTCCTCGAACAGACTCCGCCGAGTAGGTGCGCCAACACAGCCCGCGAGCCTCGCGCGAGGGTCAGGCCATGTGCACTGGCGAACGTGACAGCAGGCGCCGGTCGCGACGCTCAGCCGTGCGGGCACGCACCAACAGCACCACGCTCACCGGCCCCATGACCAGGAACTTGAACGCGTTCCAGATGCACAGCAGCACCAGCAAGTGGAACCAACCAGGCGCACCGCGGCCGATGAGAATCGTCAGGATGTTCGCGACCACGAGATACGGGATGGCCAGCAACATCGCAGGGACGCCCCACTTCAGCCCCCGCCGCGTGCGGAGCCTGTCCAAGACGATGTTGGTCGGCATGTAGCGGTGCAGGAAGTCCCGCGTGTGGATGCTGGCGATCCAGATCAGGCGAAACATGAGCACAGTCCTCTCCTCGTCACCGGCGACAAGGAAACAAGAGGACCACTCCGACCGAAGCCATCAGGTCAACCACCGCATCCAACGGTGGGCCACGCAGGTAGAGGCCGCCTACAGGCAACCATACTGCCTGGCAGTCGCGAGGGAAGTGAACCCGCCGCTGTCGCGCGGGGACCGGGGTGTCCACGGCGGCGAGGCTCTCTCGGTTCCCGGTGCTCGCCGCTAAGATGGAGCAAGGGTAACGGCTAGCGGTTCAAGGAGGCAGAGATGGCGCGTGCTGACCTGCTACTTGACCTCGTCGAAGCGGAGAGACGTGGTGACCGAGACCGATTTCGCGTTCTCGTCGAAGCTGTAATCGCTGAGGAGCGAGCCAACCAGCACCACCTTGTCGCTGACCGCTTGTCCGAGCTGATTACCACTACTGGGCAGAGCGCTCCGCGTGACGACCATGCGGCAGCTATGCGCGACCTGATCCAGGAGATCGTTCCTCAACGCCGCTTGGAAGAGCTAGAGCTTGCACCGGTCCCTCGTCGGGTCGTCGCTGAGTTGATTGAAGAGCAAAAGCGTTCCGAGCTGCTCCGCAGCTACGGAATCGAGCCCCGCAACCGACTCCTGTTGTCTGGTCCGCCGGGTAACGGCAAGACCAGCGTCGCCGAGGCGATCGCCTCAGAACTGATGCTGCCCTTCTACGTCATCCGTTATGAAGGAGTGGTCTCAAGCTTCTTGGGCGAAACCGCTGCACGGCTCGACAATGCCTTCGAGTTCGCACGGACGCGCCGTTGCGTCCTGTTTTTCGACGAACTTGACACCATCGCTAAAGAGCGATCGGACGAGCACGAGACAGGAGAGATCAAGCGCGTGGTCTCGACACTGCTGCTCCAGATCGACCGGCTGCCTCCGCATGTCCTTCTAGTCGGGGCGACAAACCACAGCGAGCTTCTCGACCGGGCAGCATGGCGACGCTTCCAGATCCGCGCCGAACTCGAACCACCCAGCCGTGCTCAAGCGACGCGCTTTCTCGAACGCCTCGCCGCCCGGCTGGGCGGTGATCTCGGATTTGCCCCGCGCACTCTGGCGGACAAACTTGCGGGAGCTAGCTTCTCCGAACTGGAAGAGTTCGCTCTCGACGTGCGTCGCAGAGCAGTCCTCGAACTCCCCGACAGCAACCTCCGGAAGATCGTCCAAGAACGTCTGGAGCACAGACGAGATCAGGCAACGGGATGACGGCCGAGCCTCGGCCCTTCCTGGCATTCGGGGCACCGAAGGTTGCAGGCCGACCAAAACAAAAGGCACGCGATCTGCCACGCTTGTCCAAACCAACCAGCGGCAGGCAGGGCGCACGCCTGACACCGCAATTTGGTGAACTGCGCTCGGCGTTCGATGCCGAGCGCGCACGTCTCTCGCCTGACGCGCGGGATGAGGTAGATCCGGCCTTGGTAGTGGTCTTTGACCTCGCCGGCAGCGTCACGGATTTCCGCAACGCGATCGACAAAGTCGACGGGCTGGAGTTCTTGTCTGAATTGATCGGGGAGCAATCTGACCCTGACGACGATTTCCACATGGTGGAGTCCAAGAGCGGCCGTACGGACAAGCCCGTTCAGCACTCCCTGTACCTGATGCTGTCGAACGCAAAAGCGATTGATCAACTCCTCAGCTTGTTCAAAACTTGGCAAACAGACCCGACAACAAAGTTTGCTCGTGGCCTCGGCAGGTTCAAGACAGCGTTCGAACAGCTCACCTCAATCAGACGCTGGGGGCCAGAGGATCGCATCCGAGAGACCGGCCTTCGCGAACAGTGGCAAGAGACGCTCGACCTCGTCGGCCAATCCGTGAGCACTGTGATGGTTGAAATCGAGCTGTGGTACCGCTCCGATGCTAGACAGCGCGCCACCGCGCAAGCGCACGTCGAGCAAGTCATCGCCGACAGTGGCGGGCGTGTGCTCGATCGCTCTCAGATCGGGGAGATCAGCTACCACGCCCTGCTTGCCGAACTGCCGATTCAACAGGTTCATTCCCTGACCACTGAGGGTGCCGAGTCGATCCAACTACTGGCCACAGACGAAGTCATGTTTGTCAGCCCGTTCACCCCTATGCACGTCGCACCGCCGACCACGGAAACGAGTATTCAGTTCGACCTGGAACCCCGAAGAGGTGCCCCTTCTGAGTTGCCTAGGGTCGCCTTGCTGGATGGGTTGCCGTTCGCTAACCATGACGCCCTCGCAGGTCGACTGGTAGTCGATGATCCTGATGGTCTTGGCGAGGACTACCCGCTGGCCTCTCGTTACCACGGCACGGCGATGGCGTCCTTGATCATTCATGGAGACCTTGCCACCCGCAGTGAACCGATCGACCGGCCCCTTTATGTGCGTCCAATCATGCAACCCCACGAGTTCATGTCAGGACACGAACAGACCCTGCCAGACAGGCTGTTCCCTGACCTGCTACACCGCGCGGTCAAGCGAATCGTTGAAGGTGATGCCGGCCACGACCCTGTCGCACCCAGCGTGCGCGTCATCAACCTCTCGATCGGGTCCCAAGCACGAGCGCTCGTGAGAAGGATGAGCCCTGTTGGCCGGCTACTCGACTGGCTAGCTCACTCCTACAACCTGCTGTTCATCGTCAGCGCTGGCAATCACCTCGGCCCAATCACAATTCCCGTTACCGTGGCCAGCGACCCCGAATCCGCTCGATCCGCTGCAATCCGAACCCTCCACGACAGTGCGCTGTTGCGCGGCATCCTCCCTCCAGGAGATGCTCTCAACGCACTCACCATCGGAGCGACCCACACCGACGGACTCGGCGATATCGACGTACCAGACACCGCCTGGGACATTACGCACCCGAACGGACCTGCCCACTACGGCGCGACGGGACCCGGCGTCGATCGATCAGTCAAGCCCGACCTGCATCACACCGGTGGCAGAGCGCTCTACACCCGCCCTGTCATTCCAGCCGATCGCCTAGAAACCGTTGCCGTGGAACTGGCCCAGACCGCAACTACCGGTCCGGGGCTCCAGGTGGCTGCACCTGGGCGAGCAGGCGCAACCAACCACACCGTCTTCAGCGTCGGCACGAGCAACGCAACGGCACTGGTGACGCGCGAGGCCAGCCGACTCTTCGATGTCCTTGAAGCTGGCTCCGACGATTCAGAAGACGCGCCGCTGCCAGATCCTCAATATCATCCCCTACTAGTGAGAGCCCTCCTTGCCCATGCGACAAGCTGGGGCGATTGGGAACCGCAACTGCGCCGCGAACTCAAGCTGAGCAAGCAGGAAGCTCGTCGACACCTGACCGCGCTTCTGGGCTACGGGCGCCTCGACACAGATCGACTCGGCGCTGGGGCCACAAACAGAGCAGTCCTAGTCAGCGGAGGGCTGATAGCCGGCGACCAACGTCACACCTATGAGTTGCCACTCCCGCCTTCGCTTCGTGCACGCGCAGAATGGCATCGCCTCACCATCACCCTGGCGTACATGGCCCCCACTGTCAGTCGGCTCAACCGCTACCGAAGTGCGAAGGTGTACTTCGCCACTCCAGACAAGCAACTCGCAGGCGGAGAACGCATTGATGCGGAGCACAACTCGGTCAGGCGAGGGAGCCTCCAACACGAGATCGTCCAAGGCAGCCGCGCCATGGTTTTCGGCGACGATGACACGTTCCCGATCCACGTTGAATGCATGGACGACGCCCAACACCTTGGTGCTGGTAAGACGGTGCGATACGCACTCGTGGTCTCCATCGAGACAGCAGAGCAGACCTCGACCACGATCCACGACGAAGTACGGGCAAGACTGCGGCAGCAAGCCCGCGATCGCGCGCGCGGCCGGGTACAGAGCTGATATGAACGGCGAAGGACTGCATACTCGGACCCAGCTCCTGTTGGAAACATCAGCGTTGGCCATGATGTCTTGAGCTCTTGCCGAAACCGTGGGGGGGCTCCATTCAGACACGACCGTGCGTGTCGCGCATCATGACACCGGCGGCGATCAAGTGTTTGCGGACTGTCCCCGCGGTGTAGCCGAACTTGTTGCCCACACGCTCCAGTGAAGCCCCCTGCTCATACATGGACCGCATCAGCCGAATCTCGCTGATCGACGGGGAGTGGTTGCGGAGGACGACACCGCCCTCTCGCAGGAGGCGAGAGAGTCGCTCGTGTCCGAGGCCAACTTGCCGGGCCACAGCCTTCAGGGACCCGCCGGCAACGTAAGCGGCTTCCGCTCGCTGGAGGAGGTCTGCGGACGCTCGCGGCGCCTGCTGCGGTTGGTGCCTCCGGCGGTGCGTCTTGTGCTTTCTCGCGCGGATGGACTGGTGTGCTCGCGACATCTGAATCACCGGCGGGGCAAGTTTCGACAAGCCTCCCGCTAGGTCCACCAGAAGAAAGGCCCTTCCTCACTTGAGGAAGGGCCTTTTTGCTGTCCCAGCGTGTCACTGCTGCCGGGGTACCGCCACG
>ENA-UOUJ01000336-UOUJ01000336.1-activated-sludge-metagenome-genome-assembly--contig:-NODE-336-length-35357-cov-8.062461_pt1 | contig 35357 bp, 39 predicted proteins | sample MGYA00249839_ERZ747224 | MGnify/ENA primary metagenome ERZ747224 (study PRJEB28782, sample SAMN03220277) | activated sludge metagenome | biome: wastewater; feature: sewage sludge; material... | reverse complement strand
GGCCACTGCGTGTGCGCCTGGCCGGCGGCGAGCAGGCGCCAGCGCAGGGCGTCGACGCCATCGAGCAGGGGCAGGCGCACGGCCTCGCCGCGGGCCTCGCGGTCGGGCCAGACGAGAGCCTCGAGGCGTTGGTCCTGGTGGCGCAGCTCGAAGCGACCGAAGCCCTGTTCGCCACCGACCACGGTCCACGCCAGCCGGCTGCGGCGGCCGTCGGGGTCGGCCTCGAGCTCGAGCGCGGGGAGCGTGGCGCCCGCAGCGGCCCCGCTCGGGCCGGTGCCCTCGGCGAGCGCCGGCGGGGCGATCTGCATCAGCTCGCGTTCGATCAGCGCGCTCGCGTGCACCACCGCCTGCCAGCGCGAGAGCTCGGCGCCGATGCGCTCGCGGGCATCGACGAGCTGGCTGGTGGCACGCCAGGTGAGCACGCCGACCACGCCGAGCAGCGCCATCGCCACCATCAGCTCGATCAGGGTCAGGCCCACGCCGCGCCGGCGCGCGGGGCGGCGCGACGCAGCGCGCGGGGAGGCGGGGAGGTGGCCGCGAGGCATCGCTTCGCTCAACGCAGCGGCCGCACGGCGAAGCCGCTCAGGGTGGCGAGGGTGCGCTCGCCGCGCGCGTCGAGCACGCGCACGTCGATGCGGCGGAAGAGCGCGTTGGGCGTGCCGCTCACCTTCTCCTCCCAGCGCATCTTCACGCGCGCCTGCTCGGCCTCGCCGCGGTACTCGCCGATCGTCGGCCAGGCCGCGGTGGCGCGGTGCATCGCCAGGCGGTTCTGCGCCACCCAGCTCGCCAGGGCGTGTTCGCGCAAGGCGGCCGTGGACTGGGCGGTGGCGCCCATCGCGCGCAGCGCGGAGACCAGCGCGATGGCGACGATCGCGAGCGCGACCAGGGTCTCGAGCAGGGTGAAGCCGCGCGCTCGCGTGGGGTCGCGAGGGCGGGCCCGATTGCCGTGCCGCGCCGGGTGGGTCGCCGGATTCACCGCGCCGGCTCCGCGCCGGCCAGGCGCTCCACCCGGCCGTCGATGCGGCCGGCGATGCGGTAGCGCTTGCCGTCTTCGGCCAGCTCGAGCTCGAAGGCCGGTGCGCGCGACCCGAAGACGATCCGCCGGCCGCTGCCACCTTCCAGCGGGGTCGCGAGGGACTCTCCGGCCAGGGCTGCTGCAGAGAACGCGCCGTCCGACCCCGCGCGCAACGCCTGCCGGGCGCCGCGTTCGCCCACGCGCAGAGCGGCCACGCGCAGGCCGCTTGCGAAGGCGCGCGGGGCGAACTCGGGCGGCGTCTCCAGCCGCTTCCAGCCGCCGTCGGGCTGGCGTTCGCTGAAGCGGTAGCCGTCGGGGAGGAAGTCCACCGCCAGCGCGCGGCCGCGCAGCTCGGCGCGATAGGCCGCGCCCTCGAGCGCGCGGCGCAGGCGCTCGACCTCGCGCTCGCTGTCGTCGGCCTGGGCGCGGTCGAGCGCGAGCGCGATGCCGCCACCGGCGATGCCGACGATCACCAACACGACCAGCAGTTCGACGAGGGTGAAGCCGCGCTGCATGGGCTCGCGATCCCGGGGGGGCGGGGGCGCGGCGCTCAGGGCTGCCAGGAGCCGATGTCGGCGTCGAAGCCTTCGCCGCCCGGGCGGCCGTCGGCGCCGTAGCTGAACACATCGACCTCGCCATGGACGCCCGGCGCCAGATACTGGTAGGGCTGGCCCCAGGGGTCCGCGGGCAGGCGCTCGACGTAGGCCTTCCAGTTGTCCGGCGCCGGTGCGGCGCTCGGGCGCACGACGAGCGCGCCGAGGCCCTGCTCGGTACTCGGATAGCGCCGGTTGTCGAGCTTGTAGAGCTTGAGCGCCTGCATCAGCGAGGCGATGTCCTGGCGCGCCGCGACCACGCGCGCCTCGTCGGGCCGGCTCATGATGCGCGGCACGACCAGCGCGGCGAGCACGCCAAGGATCACGATCACGACCATGACCTCGATGAGCGTGAAGCCGCGGGAGCGGTGGGGGGCACGATCGAAGCGGGCAGGGCGGGCGAAGCGTTGATGCATGGACTTACCTCATCAGGGTGTTGATTTCGATGATCGGCTGCATGACCGCGAGCACGATCAGCAGCACCACCGCGCCCATCACCAGCAAGAGCAGCGGCTCGAGCAGGCTGGTGAGGGTGGCGGTGCGGGTCTCGAGCTCCTGCTGCTGCAGGCGCGCGGCGCGGTCGAGGAGCTCGTCGATGCGGCCGGTGGCCTCACCGTTGGCCACCATGTGGATCAGCATCGGCGGGAAGGCGCGGCCCGCGGCGAGTGCGCGCGCGAGCGGGCGGCCCTCGCGCACCTGCTCGGCGGCCTCGCGCACGGCGGCGCGGATCGGCAGGCGCTGCACCACGCGGCCGGCGGCGTCGAGCGCGGCGAGCAGCGGGACGCCGCTGCCCACCAGGATGGCGAGCGTGCTGGCGAAGCGGGTGGCGTCCAGGCTGCGCAGGTGGCGGCCGAGCACCGGCAGCGCGAGCAGGCGACGGTCGAAGGCGTGGCGGATGCGCTCGTCGCGCAGCAGCGCGAGCGCGCCGAGGAGCGCCGCGGCGCCCGCGGCGAGCGCGAGCCAGCCCCAGTCGCGGATGAAGTTCGACACCCCGATCATGAGGCGGGTGAGCAGCGGCAGCGCCTGCTTGCTCTGCGCGAACACGCCCACCACCTGCGGCACCACGAAGACCATCAGCCCGGTCACCACGAGCAGCGCCACCACCGCCACCAGGGCGGGATAGATCAGCGCCTGCATCGTCTTGCGCTGCAGGTCGGCGCCGCGCTCGAGGTGGTCGGCGAGCTGGTTCATCACCGCGGCGAGCTCGCCGGACTGCTCGCCGGCGGCGATCGCCGCGCGATAGATCGGCGGAAAGGCGCCGCTGTGGCGGTCGAGGGCGATGCGCAGGCTGTGGCCGGAGACGACGTCGGAGCGGATCGCCGCCAGAGTGTCATGCACGCGCTCGCTCTCGGCCTGCTCGATCAGCGCCGACAGCGAGTGCTCGACGGTGAGCCCGGCGGCGAGCAGGGTCGCCCACTGCCGCGACAGCAGCGCGAGCGCGTTCACCGGCAGGCGGCGGCGTGCCTGTACGCGGGCGAGCCAGCCCGGGCGCTCGGCGGCGGTGCGCGCCTGCTGGCCGAGGTCGATGACCTCGACCGGATGCAGGCCGCGCTCGCGCAGCGCGCTGCGCGCGGCGCGGCCGGAGTCAGCCTCGATCACGCCGGTGCTCGGCGTGCCCTGGAGGTCGAAGGCGCGGTAGCGGAAGGCGCTCATCGCGGCGGCGTCAGGCGCGGATCACGCGCTGCAGCTCGGCGGCGCTGGTCAGCCCGCTGGCGACGTGGCGCAGGCCGTCCTCGTGCAGGCTGCGCATGCCGGCGGCGCGCGCCTGGGCGCGCAGGCGGTCCTCGTCGGCGCCGTCGTGGATCAGCCGGCGCATGGCCTCGTCGACCACCAGCAGCTCGTAGATGCCGGCGCGCCCGCGGTAGCCGCTGTGGCCGCAGTGCCCGCACTGGGCGGCTTCCCAGCCCTGCACGCTGGCGGCGGGTTGGCGGCAGTCGGGGCAGAGCTTGCGCACCAGGCGCTGGGCGAGGACGCCGCGCAGGGTGGAGGCGAGCAGGAAGGGCTCGATGCCCATGTCCACCAGGCGGGTAAGCGCGGCGGCGCTGTCGTTGGTGTGCAGGGTGGCGAGCACGAGGTGGCCGGTGAGGCTGGCCTGGATGGCGATCTGCGCGGTCTCGAGGTCGCGGATCTCGCCGATCATGATCACGTCCGGGTCCTGGCGCAGGATCGCGCGCAGCGCGCGCGCGAAGTCGAGCTCGATGCGCGGATTGACCGCAATCTGGCCGACGCCGGGCAGGTCGAACTCGACCGGGTCCTCGACCGTGACGATGTTGAGCCGGGCGGCGTCCAGGCTCTGCAGCGCCGCGTAGAGCGTGGTCGTCTTGCCGGAGCCGGTGGGGCCGGTGACGAGCAGGATGCCATGCGGCTGGCCGAGCAGTTCGGTGAAGGCGGCGCCGGTCGCGGGTGCCATGCCGAGGCCGTCGAGCCCGATCTGCCCCGCCTGCTTGTCGAGCAGGCGCAGCACCAGGCGCTCGCCGTGGGTGGTGGGCACGGTGGACACGCGCACGTCGACCGCGCGCCCGGCCAGGCGCAGGGTGATGCGACCGTCCTGGGGCAGGCGTTTCTCCGCGATGTCGAGCTGCGCCATGATCTTGATGCGCGAGGCCATCGCCGCGTGCAGGCCGCGGCGCGGGCGGGCGATGTCGCGCAGCACGCCGTCGCGGCGCAGGCGCACCACAGACTCGCGCTCGTAGGGCTCGATGTGCACGTCCGAGGCGCCATCGCGCACCGCCTGGGTCAGCAAGGCGTTGATCAGGCGGATGATCGGCGCGTCGTCCTGGGTGTCGAGGAGGTCCTCGACCGCGGGCAGCTCGGTCATCAGGCGGTCGAGGTCGACCTCCTGGCCGACGTCGGCCACCACCTCGGCGGCGCTGCCACCGGCGCCGCCGTAGGTCTCGGCCAGGCGGGCGTCGAAGAGCGCGCGCGGCACGCGCTGCAGGCGCAGCGGCAGGCCGACGCTGCGGCGCACCTCGGCGAGCGCCTGCGGGCGGGCGTCCTCGCGCACCAGCACCTCGGCGTGCTCGGCGCCGAGGGCGGCGACCAGCACGCCGTGGTCGCGGGCGAAGCCGTAGGGCAGCTCGAAACCCATCAGCGCGGGGCCACCGGCGAGGCGGCGGGCAGCAGCGGCCGGAAGGCGAGGTCGACCACCGGCGCCGGCTCGCCCGGCGGCGGGTCGCGCAGCAGGTTCGATCCGGACGGAAGCTCGTCGCGGCGACCGATCACGTAGTCGTAGCGGCTGTCGGTCAGCGCGGCGTAGCTGTCGCGGTCGCGCAGGATCACCGGGCGCAGGAACACCACCAGGTTGGTCTTGGAGCGCTTGCGCGTGTCGTAGCGGAAAAGGCTGCCGGCGAAGGGCAGGTCGCCGAGCACCGGCACCTTCTCCTCGCCGCCGCTGTAGCTGTCCTCGACCAGGCCGCCGAGGGCGAGGATGGCGCCGTCGTCGACCAGCACCATGGACTCGATCGAGCGCTTGGTCGTCACCGAGTTGCCGGCGGCCGCGCTCTCGGCGCTGCTCACCACCGCCGAGGCCTCCTGGTAGATCTGCAGGCGGATGGTGCCGCCCTCGGAGATCTGCGGCTTGACGTGCAGGGTGAGGCCGACGTCGCGGCGCTCGATGGTCTGGAAGGGGTTGGCTGGAGTGGTGCCGCCGCCGGTGTTGGTGTACTGGCCGGTGACGAAGGGCAGGTTGCGGCCGACGACGATGCGCGCCTCCTCGTTGTCGAGGGTGATCAGGTTGGGCGTGGACAGGATGTTGGCGCTGACCTCGTTCTCGAGGAAGCGGGCGAGCACGCCCAGGCTGAGCACCTCGCCGAGGCCGGGCACATTGACCTTGCCACCGCCGATCACCACGTTCATGCCGTTGCCGGGCAGGGTGGGCGTGCCGTTGCCGGCGCTGCCAGCGATCAGCTGGCCGAGGTTGCTGCCGCCGCTGTTGAAGAGCTGGGCGCCCAGGATGCCGACCTCGCCCGAGGAGGCGCCGCCCACCCACTGGAAGCCGAACTCGGCGGCGCGCTCGGTGGAAATCTCGGCGATCAGCGCCTCGATGTAGACCTGCGCGCGGCGACGGTCGAGCTGGTCGATGACCGCGCGCAGGTTGCGATAGACCGCGTCGGGCGCGGTGATGATCAGCGCATTGTTGACCGCGTCCGGCTGCACCATGCCGCTGCGCGTGGCGGAGGAAAGTCCGCCTGCCGCGCTGCTGGTGGTGGCGCCCGTGCCGCGCAGGGGGGCGCTGGCGGCGCCCATCCCCGCGGCGCTGGAGCCGCCTGCGCCAGTGCCGAAACCGCCACCGGTACTGTTGCGCGACAGCAGCGGGGTGGTCGCGGCCTCGCTCGTTCCGCCCTCGCCGGCGAGCGCGGCGTTGAGCGTGGCGGCAACCTGGGTGGCATCGGCGTTGCGCAGGTAGACCACGCGGATGTCGCCACCCGCGCCCGGACGGTCGAGCGCGGTGACGAGCTGGCGCAGTGCGGCCAGGCGGCTGGGCGTGTCGGCACGCACCAGCAGGCTGTTGCTGTTGGGCTCGGCGACGATCTGCGGCGGTGCAAGGCCGCCCGTGTTCTGGCCGCCGGCCTGCTGCTCGACGAGCAGGCGGGTCAGCACGGGGGCGAGGTCGTTGGCCATCGCGTGCTGCAGGTGCAGCACCGCGACGTCGCCCTGCGGGGTGTCGATCGAGTCGATTACCGTCGCCAGCCGGCGCAGGTTCTCGGCGTAGTCGGTGACCACCAGGGTGTTGTTTCCGGGGAACGCGGTGACGGCGTTGTTGGCCGAGACCAGCGGGCGCACCACGTTGACCATGTGCGCCGCCGACTCGTGGCGCAGCGCGAAGACCTGGGTCACCAGGCGGTCGCCACGCGCCCCGGTCGCGCCCTCGCGGCTGTTGACCACCGGCACCCCGTGCAGCTTGGCGTCCGCTTCGGGTACGAGCTTGGTCACGCCCGCCTCCTCGATCGCCGCGTAGCCCTGCAGGCGCAGCGCCGAGAGCAGGATCTGGTAGGTCAGCTCGGGCGCTACCGGGGTGTTGGTGACGATGTTGATCTTGCCCTTGACGCGCGGGTCGAGGAGGAAATTCCGCCCCGAGATGCGCCCGATCGCCTGGATCACCGCGTCGATCTCTGCGTTCTGGAAGTTGAGCGCAACAGGCTCGCCGGTGGCCAGCGCCGGAGGTGAAACGAGGCCGAGCATGGAGAAGGCGAGCGCGCACAGCACATTGCGCAGCGCGGTCTTGCCGCGCGTGGGGGAGGGGCGTGAAGGCGGTCGTGGGCTGGAGAGGCGGATCATCAGGGATTGCGTCTGGGCCCGCTTTCGGCGACGGGCGTGGGTGGGCGGAGGGCCTCGCCGGGCTCGCCGCCGCGTGCGGGCAGGGCGAGGCTGCTGCGACGACCGTCAAGCTCGAATTCGGCGGATTCAGGTCGCAGGCGGATCAGCGTGCGGCCGTCGGGCAGGGTCTGGCCGGGGCTCAGGCTCAGGGTGGATCCATCGTCGGCCTGCAGGATCACGAAGCCGGGCAGGGCGCCGAAGCCGGTGGCGATACCGGTGACGGTGTAGCGCACGTCCACAGCGACCTGGAGCATCGGGGCCTGGTCGGTGACCGGAGATGCCCGGCCGACGTGCAATCCGATGCGGGCGGCCACCTTGCGGGCGTCGGGTTCATGCTGCGCCACCGCCGCCACCGTGGGAGGTGCGCCTAGCTGCCAGAACAGGTTCGCGACCACCCAGGCGCAGAAGCCCGACGCCAGCACCCAGGCCAGCGGTGGCAGCGCCTTCGGGAGTGAGTGGAGGGGGCCGGCAGGGCTTCGGGATAAGGTCGGCATGGGTGGGGTCGGGGGGCGGCGAAGCCCGCAGGCGCAGGCTTCGGGCCTTGCGGAAGGCCCGCAAGTATATGCCAGCGGGGGTAGGTCAAGCACATCGGCAGATCGCGCGCAAGCGACCGGCTCCACTTCCTGGACAGCTTTCGCCGCGATGTTTCCCGCGGTCGCAAGGCTGCCGCGAGATGGACAGGGATCATCCTGCGAGCAAGCGTTCGTTCGCTGTCGCCGCGCTGACCCTCAAGCTGCGGGAGGATCCCCGGGTAATGTTTCACGGGTATTCCGGATGTCTTGCAATTCGATGAACGTAGCCTGGCTTGGCTGCAAAAACAAGACTCTGTCCAATCCACCGGGTATCGGCTGTTCCTTGTCCAAAGGGAAATTTCGGTGTCCGTGGGAAATGTCACGCTCGGGTCGAGAAGGCTCCCGGTGTCGCTTGCGCGGCGGATACTCGCTGCGCATGATCCGCGCTGCTGCGAGCACTGCTCCGATCGGTGGTGATCCGCAGCAATCAATCGATGCGGACCTCTCTGGAAGAATTACGAATGAATAAGAAGATCTCGGCGATGGCGCTCGCGGTGGCAGGGGCGATGCTGGTGGCGGGTTGCGGTGGCGGTGGCGGCGGTGGCGGCGGTGGTGGCGGAACGGAGTCCCCCGCGGCGGCCGTCAAGGCGTCGATGACCCTCAGCCCCTCGCTGGGCCAGTTCAGCACCAGCTGCTCCGTCGAGGCGCTCGATGCCGCCGGTAAGGTGCTCGACGCGGTGAAGGTCGGGGCGGATGGCAAGGCGATCTTGTCCTTCGTCGATCCCAAGGGGCCGATCGTGGCGCGCGTCAAGGGCGGCGAGGGCTGCACCTATTTCGACGAAGCGGCGGGGGAGGCCAAGGCATTCCCCGTGGGGCGCGTGCTGAGCGCACTGCTCGCGGAGTTTCGCTCCGAGGCGGGCGTGCACCTGCTGACCCACCTCGCGGCGCGCGATTTTCTCAAGTCCGACGGCTCGCTCGATGCCCAGCGCTATGACGCGCAAAAGGTGAAGGAGGAGGCCGACAAGATCCGGCTGGCCTTCCTCGGCCTGAGCAGCGACCTGTTCGCGCCGCCGGAACTGATCGGCAGTGCCGATCAGAAGATCGGTGGCACCGACTGGAGCAGCCGTCTGGCGATCGTGCTCGCGGCGCTGCCAGGGGTGCTCGGCGACATCTCCAATCCCGATGCGGCCGCAGAGAGCCTGCTCGGGAAGTGGGAACAGACGCCCGCAGAGATCAACACCGCGATCCGCACCGCAGTTCTCGAGTACGCCGTGCCGGCGATCCAGTCCGCCTTGCAGTCCGTGATCGAAGAGGTCAGGACGCCGGCGCAGGTCGAGCAGCTGGTGGCGGAGTTCCTCCAGTACGAGAACGAGATCGCTCAGGCGAAGACGATCTTCCGCGCGCTGCGCGAGCAGGTCCTGGCGATGTCGAACGAAAGTGGCTCCGGTTCGCTCGACAAGCAGTGGGACCGCATGCGGGAAGAGACCACCCACCAGCTCGAGATCCTCGGTGCGATCGACGAACTGGAGGTCCTCATCAAGGGGGCGAGCGTGATGCTCGGCGTGTATCCCGGTGCCGGCCCGGTCGACACGACGCAGACGGTCATCTGGGGTTACGACGGTGAATGCGTGATCGCAGCGGGTCGTGCCTCGGCAGAATGCAGCGTCTACCGCCGGGACTCGGGCCTGCTGGTGAACCTGACCCAGGCCGGTCCGGCGCGTGTCGAATGGGATCTGCAGCGTGAGGAATTCATTGGCGGCGGCTTGACCACGTTCACCGGTTACAGCGGAACCATCGATCTGACGTCCGCGACTGCCAAGCTCTCGGGGCGCTATGCTCCGATGTCGGGCAACGCGAAGGCAACGCTGGTCCAGGCCGACGTGACCGTCTCCGGCGATCAGGAAACCGTCAAGGACTACAAACTGCAGGGAACCGGCGTGCTCGACTCGGTCGATGCGCAGGGTGCCAGCCTGTTCAAGACGGAGATCTCCAATCTCGCCTTCGACATGGGCGGGAACGCGGGCCAGATCGTCAGCCCGGTGCTGGATCTCACGCTGGTGGCGAGCAGCCCGAACTTCCGCTTCACCGGCAGGATCGGGACGACAGGTGTGCTCGAGAGCCAGGCGCCCGGCCAGGACTGGATCGACTACCAGCCTGCCACGGCCACACTCTCGGGCAAGTTCGAGAACACGCAGGAGCAGTTCACGCTCTTCGATGGGCTCTTCACGCTGGGCCAGGACTGGTCCAACGGTTACAAGCCCTACGAGGACGAGTCGGCGAGCAACTTCGCCAAGCTCCAGGGCAGCTTCTCCGGAACCCTGTTCGAGGCCAAGGACAAGGCCGGCCTCACGCTGAATCTCCAGGCCAGACGTGAAGGCTGGCTGGGGGAGTCGCTGAGCTTCGACTTCGCCACCGGCAACGGCGTCGCCCTGCAGGGGACCGCTGCCCGGACGGTTGGCGCTCCGGCCGATCCGGAATGGGTCTGGAGCCTCGCCAACAGCAACGGCGTGAAGCTGAGCTACTCCGAGTACAGCAAGACTGGTGAGGTGCTCGCCGCGGATGGTCGCCAGCTTGGGGCGATCGGTCGCGACATGGTGAGCTTCGTCGACGGGACCAGCGAGTCGCTGTTCTAATCGGGGCCTGCGTTTGTGCAGACCAAAGCGGGCGCTCGTCGCCCGCTTTTTTTCGACTTTCCTGGGATGCTTCGATGAAATTTCTCGCCCTCTCGCTGGGCATTGCAGTGGCTGCCAACGCAACTGCAGCCGACTTGCTGGCGGTATCGACCGCACCCGTCGGGGACTTGCCACGCGGCGTGTCCTTCTCCGCGACGGCCTTCGCTGCCGACGACTTCATCGCAGCCAAGGACATCGATGACCATTGGTCGCAGCCGGCGAGCCCGCGCCCCGGGCGCAACCTGGCGGTCGCCTTCGGGCGCGCAGGCATGGACTACACCGGGCACGGCTGGAGCGTGGGCGTGTTCGCCCGGGGCGACGCCTTCGGCAAGACCAATCGCGACTCGATCGAGGTTTTCCAGGCCGCCGCCGACCCCCTGCAACTGCTCGATTCCGATCGTCGCTACGGCCTCGATTACGAGTTCACCGGTTTCAGCGCATACGGGCTGCGCCTTGCGCTTGCACTCCCGCTCGCTTCCGAGACCGTGTCCGGATCGGTTGCACTGAATCTGCTCAAGGCCGACCGGCTCCGCGTCGAACGGGTCGTGGGCGAGGTGGTCGTGGAGGATGGCAAGGCGAACATCCACGGCGTGCGTACGCTGTTGTACGACGGGCTGGATTACACCTCCCCGCTCGCACCGAACCCCGGTCGCAGCGACTTCCGGCCCGCGACGCGCGAATATGGCGATGTCGGTTACGGCTACACGCTGGACTTTGCGCTGCGCTGGCAGGCGAGCCCTGAGTTGCGTGTCGACCTCGCGGTCAATGACTTGCTCGGCAAGCTCAGCTGGAAGAACGTCCCGCTGCTCACCCAGCGCGTGGATGTCGATGGGATCACCGCGACGCAATGGCCGACGCGGCCGGGCGGGGAGGCGAGCTTCCGCAATGCGAGCCGTTATCAGGACGTCGACCTCGACCTCGACCCGCGCATGCGCCTGGCCGCGGCCTGGACCCGCGACGCCGTGGTGCTCGGCGCCAGCCTCTCGGCGCGCAGCGGCGTGGTGCTGCCCGAGTTCTCCGCCGGCTGGCGCTTCGCGGAAGAGGGTATCATCGCGCTCTCGTACGAGACCCGTTTCGACAGCATCGGCATCGGGGTCCGCTACGGTCCCTTCCAATTCGCCCTGCGCGCAGACGATGCCGATTTTGGCGCGGCCAAGGCGCTTGGAGCGACGATAGGCCTGAACTACCACTTCTGAGTTTCGATGTCCGACCCCGCCCCGATCTTCGCCGCCGAAGGCCCGCTCGCTGCCGCGATCCCCGGCTTTCGCGCCCGTCCGCAGCAGATCGAGATGGCGCAGAGGATCGCCGAGGCCTTGCGCGAGAATCGCGTGCTGGTGGCCGAGGCGGGCACCGGCACCGGCAAGACCTTCGCCTACCTGGTGCCGGCGCTGCTGGCCGGCGGCAAGGTCATCATCTCCACCGGCACCAAGACCCTGCAGGACCAGCTCTTCAATCGCGACCTGCCCACGGTGCGCGCGGCGCTGAAGGTACCGGTCAGCATCGCGCTGCTCAAGGGCCGCGCCAACTACGTCTGCCACTACCACCTCGAGCGCAACGCACGCGACGGCCGCTTCCTCACCGCGCAGGATGCCGCCGACCTGCGCGCGATCACACGTTTCGCCAAGACTACGCAGACCGGCGACAAGGCCGAATGCACCGACGTGCGCGAGGACTCTCTGGCGTGGGTCGCCGCCACCTCGACGCGCGACAACTGCCTCGGCCAGGACTGCCCGAACAAGGAAGAGTGCTTCGTGATGCAGGCCCGGCGCAACGCCATGGAGGCCGACGTGGTGGTGGTCAATCACCACCTCTTCTTCGCCGACGTGATGCTGCGCGACGAGGGCATGGGCGAGCTGCTGCCGGCCTGCAACGCGGTGATCTTCGACGAGGCCCACCAGTTGCCCGAGACCGCGAGCCTGTTCTTCGGCGACAGCGTGTCGACCGCCCAGGTGCTGGAACTGGCGCGCGACACGCGCTCCGAGACGGTGGCTGCGGCGCGCGACTGCGTGGCGATGATCGACCAGACGCGCAACCTGGAGAAGGCCGCGCGCGACCTGCGCCTCGTGTTCGGGGCCGAGGCTGCGCGCCTGTCCGCCGCGCAGGCCGCCGAGCGCGAGAACTTCGACGCCATGGTCGAGGGCCTGGAGAAGGCGCTCGCCGACTTCCACGCCGTGCTTGCCACCCAGGCCGAGCGCTCCGAGGGCCTGGGCAACTGCCTGCGCCGCACCGAGGAGATGGCCGAGCGCCTGGCGGGCTGGCGCAAGCCCGAGGACAAGGAGCTGATCCGCTGGGTCGAGGTCTTCACCCAGTCGCTCGCGCTCAACGCCACGCCGCTGCATGTGTCGGACGTGTTCAAGCGCCAGCTCGAGGGCCACCCGCGCGCGTGGATCTTCACCTCGGCGACGCTGGCGGTGGGCAAGGCCGACTTCGGTCACTACTGCCGCGAGCTTGGGCTGGCCTGGATGGACCCGCCGCCGCTCACCGCGGTGTGGGGCAGCCCCTTCGACTACGCCGAGCAGGCCTTGCTGTATGCGCCCGCGGGCATGCCCGAGCCCAACTCGCCCGACTACACCGAGCGCGTCGCCAAGGTGGCACTGCCGCTGATCCGCGCCGCGCGCGGGCGCGCCTTCGTGCTGTGTACTTCCCTGCGCGCGATGCGGCGCATCCACGAGCTCATCCTCGACGGCCTCGCGCAGAGCGGTGACGAGCTGCCCGTGTTGCTCCAGGGCGAGGGCTCGCGCAGCGAGCTGCTCGAGCGCTTCCGCCGCCTGGGCAACGCGGTGCTGGTGGCGAGCCAGAGCTTCTGGGAAGGCGTGGACGTGCCGGGCGACGCGCTGTCGCTGGTGGTGATCGACAAGCTGCCCTTCGCCCCGCCCGACGACCCGGTGCTGGCCGCCCGCGTCGAGCACATGCAGAAGCAGGGCCTGAGCCCGTTCGTGCATCACCAGCTGCCCAAGACCGTGATCAACATGAAGCAGGGCGCCGGCCGGCTCATCCGCACCGAGCGCGATCGCGGCGTGCTGTGCATCTGCGACCCGCGCATGATCGACAAGTCCTACGGCAAGGTGGTGTGGCGCAGCCTGCCGTCGATGCGGCGCACGCGCGCCGAGGCCGACGCGGTGGCCTTCCTCGAGAGCCTGCCGCCGCCGCGCGAGGGCGGCTGAGCTGGGTCAAGGGTGGCGGGCGGCGCTCTGTTGTATCCTTCGGGACTGCTCAATTCACGCCGTGGGGCGATGTCTCGATGAAAGTCTTCGGTTTCGCCGGCTGGTCCGGTTCCGGCAAGACCACCCTGGTCGAAAAGCTGATCCCCGAATTCACCGCGCGCGGCCTGCGCGTGTCGGTGATCAAGCACGCCCACCACGGCTTCGACCTCGACAAGCCGGGCAAGGACTCGTGGCGCCACCGCGAGGCCGGCGCGACGCAGGTGCTGATGCTGTCGAACGACCGCTGGGTGCTGATGCACGAGCTGCGCGGCACGCCCGAGCCCACGCTGGACGAACAGCTGCGCCTGCTCGAACCCTGCGACCTGGTGCTGATCGAAGGCTACAAGGCCGCGGCGGTGCCCAAGATCGAGATCCACCGGCCGTCGCACGGCAAGCCGCCGCTGTGGCCCGAGAACCCGCACGTGGTCGCGGTCGCCACCAACGCCGAGCTCGACTGCCCGCTGCCTCGCCTGCCGCTCGACGAGCCGGCGAAGGTGGCCGACTTCATCCTGGAGTACCTGAAGAACCGATGAACCCCAACATGCTTTCCTTCGACGAGGCCTACGAGAAGCTGCTCGGCTTCGTCCGCCCGGTGCGCGAGGTCGAGGAGGTGGACACGATGTTCGCCGCCGGCCGCGTGCTCGCGGTCGACCAGCATTCCGCGATCGACCAGCCGCCGATGGACAACTCCGGCATGGACGGGTACGCGCTGCGTGCCGCCGATGTGCCCGTGGCCGGCACCCGCCTGCCGGTGAGCCAGCGCATCCCCGCCGGCAGCGTCGGCCACGAGCTCGCACCCGGTACCGCCGCACGCATCTTCACCGGTGCGCCGCTGCCGCCGGGTGCGGACACCGTGGTGATGCAGGAGCTGTGTGAGCACGCCGGCGACGAGGTGGTGGTCAACACCGTGCCACGCGTCGGCGAGGCGGTGCGCCGCATGGGCGAGGACATCGCCCGCGGCGCGCGCGTGCTGCCTGCCGGGCTGCGCCTCACCCCGCAGGCGGTGGCGCTCGCCGCCGCAGTGGGGCTGGCACATCTGCCGGTGCATCGTCGCGTCAAGGTCGCGGTGTTCTCCACCGGCTCCGAGCTGGTGATGCCGGGCGAGCCCTTGCCGCCGGGCGGGATCTACAACTCCAACCGCTACCTGCTGCGCGGCCTGCTCGCCGGGCTCGGCTGCGAGGTCGAGGACTTCGGCATCGTGCCCGACCGCCTCGACGCCACCCGCGAGGTACTGCGCCGCGCCGCCGAGGGCCACGACCTGATCCTCACCAGCGGCGGCGTGTCGGTGGGCGAGGAAGACCACGTCAAGCCGGCGGTCGAGGCCGAGGGCAGCCTGGACATGTGGAAGATCGCGATGAAGCCGGGGAAGCCGCTCGCCTACGGGCGTGTGCATGGCGCTGCCTTCATCGGCCTGCCGGGCAACCCGGTGTCGAGCTTCGTGACCTTCCTGCTGATGGTGCGGCCTTTCCTGCTCGCCACCCAGGGGGTGAGCGAGGTTGCGCCGGCCGCGATGCAACTGCGCGCCGATTTCGACTGGCCCAGGCCCGACCGCCGCCGCGAGTTTCTGCGCGCGCGCATGAACCCGCAGGGCGGGGTGGAGTTGTTCGCCAACCAGGGCTCGGCGGCGCTCGAGTCGACGGTGTGGGCGAACGGCCTGGTCGACATCCCGGCCGAAACCGTGATCGCGCGGGGTGAAGCGGTGCGCTTCCTGCCCTACGGCGACCTGCTGCACTGAGCGCGCGTGGTGAAGAACGGGCGCGAACGGGAAATCAACGGAACGATGCGGACATGACGAGCAAGGTGAAGATTCTTTATTTCGCGAGCCTGCGCGAGGCGGTGGGGTGCTCCGGCGAGGAACTGGACCTGCCCGCCGGCGTCGCCACCGTGGGCGCGTTGCGCAGCCACCTGGCCGGGCGCGGCGAGGGCTGGCAGGCGCTGGCTGCGGGGCGCAACGTGCGCGCGGCGCTCAACCAGAAGATGGCGGCGCCGGATACGGCGCTCGATGGTGGCGATGAGGTCGCCTTCTTCCCGCCGGTGACCGGAGGCTGACGATGGTGCAAGCGAGAGCGCAGGGCGCTGCCGAGGTCAGCGTCCAGCATGAGGACTTCGACGTCGGGGCCGAGATCGCCCGCCTCGGCGAGGGACGGCGCGACGTCGGCGCGGTGGCCAGCTTCGTCGGCCTGGTGCGCGACGCCAACGAGGGCAGCGGAGTGCGCGCGATGACGCTGGAGCACTACCCGGGGATGACCGAGCGTGCGCTCGAAGAGATCGTGGAGCAGGCGAAGGCGCGCTGGTCGCTGCTCGCGGTGCGCGTCATCCACCGCCACGGCCGCCTGGAGCCTGCTGATCGCATCGTCTTCGTCGGCGTGGCGAGCGCCCACCGCGGCGAGGCCTTCGCCGCCTGCGAGTTCATCATGGATTACCTGAAGACGCGGGCGCCGTTCTGGAAGTGCGAGGAGACCCCGCAGGGCGCGCGCTGGGTCGATGCGCGCGAGAGCGACGACTCGGCGGCAGCGCGCTGGGAGGGATCCGGGTCGCAAGCGGCGGACGGGGACGACTGGGACGATATCGAGTTGCGGCGCTGAGGCGTCACGCGTGCAGGAATGAGGTGGTCGCCAGGCCTCCCGGGCGCGCCACGAAACAAAACGGCGCCTTGCGGCGCCGTTTGCATTGACGGCGGACGAGATCCGCCGCGCGGGGTCGAAGCTCGATCAGCGACGGCCCTTGCCGCCCTGCTGCGTGAATGCCTGGAAGGCCTGCGTCGAGGCACGCGTCATCTGCTCGAAGGCCGCGCGGGTGGTGTCCATCGCGGTCTGCATCGCGCCCAGTGCGTTCTGGTCGGCGATCGGCATGCCGGTGAACATCTTCTGCATGGCTTCGAACATGTCGGTGCTGCCCGAGCTCAGCTGCTCGCCCACGAGACGGCCGAACTCGGCCTGGGTGGAAGCGGTGATCTCGGCGATCTGGCGAGCACACGCCAGCATCTCTTCGGTGGTGCGCTGCGCATAGCTTGCGCGCATCTCCATCGCGCCCTGCGGGTCCTTCGCGGCCGAGAGGGCCTTGGCGTTGTGCACGCCTTCCTCGAACAGACGCTTGGCCGTGTTGACCTGGATCTCCATGATGCGCTGCGAGTTCTCGATCGACATCTGGGCCAGGCGCATCGCCGCCTCGAGGTTCTTCTTCTGAAGTTCGTTCAACTGTTCCTGTTTGCTGGCCATAGGCTCCTCTCCACTCGCACGTATCGGTTGTCTGACTCTTTTCGGGCTTCGCGCCCTCGGGACGGTGTCCCTTGTTGTTCTCGGGCCGGCGCATCCTCACCGACTTCACCATCCCGGCTTCCACAATAGCACAGCTCGAACACGGCTCCGTGGCGCATCCCGTACTTCGGGGTCGTGACGCGTGCGTATGATGTTGCGTTGCAACAGCCTGACCGTCCTCAGCGCAGCACCGGGCAATCGGAAAGCTCGTCATCGCCCATGCGACCGGTGCCACCGCTGTGCGGGAAATCCGCGCGCAGCAGCGAGTCCAGGCGATCCACCGCACTGCCGAGCGCGTCCTCGAAGCGGGTGTCGCGGCAGGCTGTAGCGAGCTGCGTGACGAGGTCCTGCCAGGCCGCAGGGGCGAGGCAGCGCGCGAGGGCGCGGTCCGCGACGATCTCGATGTGATGCTCGGCGAGCAGCAAATAGACCAGCACGCCGTTGTTGTCCTCGGTGTCCCATACGCGCTGCTTGCCGAACAGCGTGATCGCGCGGTCGCGGATCACGCTCGCGAGCGCCTCGCCGCGTGCGAGGTGGCGCCACAGGTAGCTCGGCGGCAGGCTAGCCTCGACGCACAGGCAGATCTGCCCGGTGTGGCCGGTCTCGCTCGCGCGCACCCGTGCCTCCAGGCGATCGAGCGCTGCGTTGCCGAGTGCATGCCGGGCGTCGTCGGCGTCGAGCCAGAGGTGGCGCAGAAGCCTGCGCAGCTTCTCCATCACCACCGCCCCGAGGCGCCACCACCACCGAAACTGCCACCACCACCGGAGCGGAAACCACCGCCGCCGAAACCTCCGCTGCCCAGGCCGCCGCCGCGGATGATCGGCCCGCCACCGCGGTGCGGAGGGCCGCCGCGACCTCCGCCGCCGATCCCTAGCGCGAGCACGAAGATCACTGCAAGCACACCACCGAGAAGGGCGAGGAAGAGGCTGGCGGTGAGCAGATGCACGATCACCCCGGTGATGCCGCCGGTGGCGAAGGCGCCGGGCTTGCGCCCGAGCAGGCCCACCAGTGCCGCGCCGAGCATCGGCACGCCGACGAACAGGAGGGCGCCGAGATCCTCGATGCCGGCACCTTCGCCGCCACGGGTGTTGGCCTCGGGTGTGGGCAGGTTCTCGCCGCGGATCAGCGCGAACAGACCCTCCACGCCGGCGTCGATGCCGCCGGCGAAGTCGCCGCGGCGGAATGCGGGGGTGATCACGCCGTCGATGATGCGCCATGCGGCGAGGTCGGGGATGGCGCCTTCGAGCGCACGTGCCACCTCGATGCGTACCGTGCGGTCTTCCTTCGCCACCAGCAGCAACACGCCGTCTCCCACCTCCTGGCGACCGACCTTCCACGCGTCGGCGACGCGGAAGGCGTAAGCGGCGATGTCCTCGGGGGCGGTGCTGCGTATGAGCAACACCACGACCTGGCTTCCCTGCGTCCGTTCGAAGGCGGCGAGCTTGTCTTCGAGCGCGCGCACCTGCGCCACCGACAGCGTGGCGGTGAGATCGGTCACACGCGCCTGCAGCGTCGGCACCGGCTGCAGCGGCTGGGCGAGCGTGACCCCCGCCGCGAACATGACGGCGACCATCAGCAGCGCCCGCCATAGCTGCAGCGTCATCGTTCAGCGTCCGCCCTGGCCACCGAAATCGACCTTGGGTGGCGTCGAGATCGCCGCCTCGTCGGCCACCGTGAAGCCGGGCTTGAGTGGGTAGCCGAAGATCATCGCGGTGAGGTTGGACGGGAAGCTGCGCGCCAGGACGTTGTACTGCTGGACCGCCTCGATGTAGCGGTTGCGCGCCACGGTGACGCGGTTCTCCGTCCCTTCCAGCTGCACGCGCAGGTCCTGGAAGCCCTGGTTGGCCTTCAGGTCGGGATAGTTCTCGGCGACCGCGAGCAGGCGCGACAGCGCGCCGCCAAGCTGGCCCTGGGCCTGCTGGAAACGCTCCATGGCCTGCGGGTCGTCGAGCATCCCGGGGCTTACCTGGATCGCCGTGGCACGGGCGCGCGCCTCGATCACCCGGCTCAGCGTCTCCTGCTCGAAGGCGGCCTCGCCCTTCACCGTCTCGACCAGGTTGGGGATGAGGTCGGCACGGCGCTGGTACTGGTTGAGCACCTCTGACCAGGCTGAGCGGGTCTGTTCGTCAAGACGCTGGAAATCGTTGTAGCCGCAGCCCGACAGGCTCAGCGCGGTTGCTGCGATGAGCGGCAACGCCAAACGGCGGGCATGGTGGCGGACGATGCGGAAGTCCATTCTGCTTCTCCGGTGAATGCCGGTGGCAAGGCTTTCACTTTAGCAGCGCATGGAGGCTTTTTGTCCTTGCTCAAGGATTCGGCCTGCGCGCGGGAATAGGATTCGCGAGCTGCGATTCCGGCCGCAGGTTCGAGACCGGACCCTCCAATGGAAGACACGAAATGTCCGATAACGCTGTTCACCCCTTCGATGCGCGCGGCGTTGCCAAGCGCTTCCGCCACGCCGCCATCTTCGGTGCGCTCGAGTCGCTCGAGGACGGCGAGGTCATGCGCTTCGTCAATGACCACGACCCGCTGCCCCTGCTGAACCAGATCCAGCAGCGCTACGGCAGCCAGGTCGGCATCCACTACGTCGCCCGCGACCCGGGCAACATCGTCATCGACTTCACCATCCAGCTCGGTGCCCAGGCTGCGGCGGCCGCGCCCGCCGCAGCGATGGCCGGTGGTGGTGGTTGCGGCGGCGGTGGCGGCCACGGCTGCTGCTCCTAAGCCTTTCCGTACTTGCGGAAGACCGCGCGGGCGTCGTCCTGCGCGCGTTCCAGCGTGCACATCGACGGATCGTCGTCGTGCCCGCTGAAGAACCCGTCCTCCTGGGCGGCCATCACCAGCTTGATGGCCGCCTTTTCGTTCTGGTCGTAGCGCTCGTAGAGCAGCGTGGCGACCTCGTCGAGATGTTGCTCGTAAGTCATCGGCATCGTGTGCTCCCTTAGCGCATGGTGACGAATTCTTCGGCGCTGGTCGGGTGGATCGCGACCGTGTCGTCGAAGTCCGCCTTGCGCGCCCCCATCTTCACCGCCACCGCGAAGCCCTGCAGCATCTCGTCGGCGCCGTCGCCGATCACGTGGGCGCCCACGATACGCTCGTCCGCGCCGGCGCACACCAGCTTCATCGCAGTCTTCGGGCGATGCTCGGTGAGCGCGTTGTACATGGCGGTGAAGCGCGTCGTGTAGACCTTGACATCGGCGAAGCACTTGCGCGCCTCTTCCTCGGTAAGGCCGACGGTGCCGATGGCGGGGTGGCTGAACACCACGGTGGGGATGTTCTCGTAGTCCAGCTTGCTGTCGGCCGCGCCGCGGAACAGGCGCAGGGCGAGGCGACGGCCGGCCGCGATCGCCACCGGGGTGAGCTCGGCGCGGCCGGTGATGTCGCCGATTGCGTAGATGCCGGGCACGTTGGTGTTCTGGAAGGCGTCGGTGGGGATCGTGCCCTTGGCGTCGGCCTCGATGCCGGCGGCGGCGAGCTGCAGGCGGTCGGTGTTGGGCTGGCGGCCGGTGGCCCACACCAGCGCATCCACTTCGAGGCTGCCGGCCTCGCCGCAGTCGACGAGCACGCTGCCGTCGGCCTGGCGGTGCAGCGCGCGCGCCTGGGTGCCGAAGCGCAGCGCGATGCCGTCCTCCTGCATCTGCGCGGCGAGCTCCTCGCGCAGCAGGGCATCGAAGGAGCGCAGCAGGCGATCGCCACGCACCAGCATGGAGACCTCGCTACCCAGACCGCGGAACACGCCGGCGAGCTCCACCGCGATGTAGCCCGCGCCGACGACCGCGACACGGCGCGGCTGAGCCCCCAGTGCGAAGAAGCCGTCCGAGTCGATGCCCAGCTCGGCGCCTGGCAGGTCCGGCAGGCTGGGGCGGCCGCCGGTGGAGATCACGATGTGGGGCGCGGTGAAGCGCTCACCCTCGACCTCGACCACCCGCGGGCCGGCGAAGCGGGCGAAGCCGCGCCTCAGCTCGACGCCGGACTTCTCCAGCATGCCGGCGTAGATGCCGTTGAGGCGCTCGATGTAGGCGTCGCGGCGCTGCCTGAGCGTGGCCCAGTCGAGGCGGCCGGCGACGTCGGTGAAGCCGTAGCCTGGTGCGTCGCGCAGCGCCTGCGCGATGCCCGAGGCGTACCACATCACCTTCTTCGGTACGCAGCCGACGTTCACGCAGGTGCCACCCAGGCGGGCGGCCTCGATCAGCAGCACGCGCGCACCGTACTCCGCGGCGCGGCGGGCGGTGGCGACACCACCGCTGCCGCCACCGATGGCGATCAGGTCGTATTCCTTCATCTGTTCTCCCTATCCTCTGGCGGCTGCGCGTGGCAGCCGCCTCATTGTCGCGCCTGGCGGGGCGCGGCGCTCAGAGCGCCCTCTCGATCGCCGCGATCACCTCGGGGGCGTCGGGCTTGGTGCGGCTGCCGAAGGCGGCCACGACGCGCCCGTTGCGGTCGATCACGTATTTGTGGAAATTCCATTCCGGCGCGGCCGACTGGCGCGCGATCTCGCGGAAGAGCGGATGCGCCTCGGTGCCGGTCACCTGGATCGGCGCGTACATGTCGAAGGTGACGCCGAAGTTCTGGAAACAGACCTCTGCGGTCTCGGCCTCGTCGGCGGCCTCCTGGCGGAAGTCGTCGGACGGAAAGCCCGCGACTTTCAGCCCGCGCTCCTTGAAGCGCTGGTGCACCGCCTCCAGCTCGCGGAACTGCCGTGTGAAGCCGCAGTGGCTGGCGGTGTTCACGACCAGCACGGGTTGACCGGCATAGCGGTCGGCGAGCCGCACCGATTCGTCGGCGTGCAGGCGGCGCAGGCTGTGGTCGTAGAGTCGCGTCGTCGCATCGTCGGCCGCGCCCGCGCCGGGAGCGAGCGTGGCGAGTAGCAGGGCGGGGGCGAGGGCGCGCGCAAGACGGGTGAAGCGCATGATCGGTCTCCTGGGGGGAAGGGCTCGGGGTGGACCCGGCGGCGCGCGATCGGTTCGCCTCGCGGGCACGGGATCCACGGTGTGGCTCAGAGCCGGCTCAGATCCTCGATGGCATCGACCACCATGCCGGTGCCGACGCTGATCAGTAGGATGTCGGCCGCGACGCGGACGAAGCGATGGCCCGCGGGCGGCATGCCGAGGCGCAGCACGATGTCGCCCGGGGCGTCGTACCACATCACATCGCGCGGCAGCGGCGCGCCGATGCGCCATTTCTTCGCCTGTCCCGGCGGCATGCAGCCGTTGCGCTTCTTGGCCAGCCCGGGCGGGCAGTCGCCTGCACGGAAGCGGTCGCCGTAATATCGATGCACGGCCTCGCGGTGGCGGTCGGTGAAATAGGCCGAGGCGCGCGGCGAGGAGCCGGCACGCTCGCTGCGATGTTCGCGGCTGCGCTCCTGCTCGCTGCGTTTGTCGGGGTGCTTGTCACCGCGTTCCTGGGGGCCGCCGGCGCGCTCGGGTTTGCCGCCGCCGGCCCACTCCGGCTTGTCGGCGAAGGCCGGGCCGGCGAGGAGGGCGGCCAGGATCAGGCAGGCTGCGGCCTTGTGGCGAGGCGTGGCGAGGCTCATCTCGTGCTCCCTTGTCGTTTGCGCTGCGGCTGTCTCGGGAGTGGCCAGCGGTACTCGAATGCTCGGCTCGCGCCCGTGCCTGCAGCATAAGCGGGCAGGGGCGCAGGCGTCACGATGGCTTGCCTCTTGTCACCGCCCGCCGGGGATGGATGCAACTCCCTGCCGCGGGCGGCCGCGGGCGCTCACAGCAGCGGCACGTCGTCCTTCTCGCCGCGCTCGTACACCACGTTGGCGCGACCGACCAGCAAGGGGTCGAGCGGACCGATGAGGGCCACGTCCTTGTTGGTGTAGGGCAGCTTGTGCAGCACATAGCGCAGGGCATTGAGGCGCGCGCGCTTCTTGCAGTCGGACTTGACCACGGTCCATGGCGCATCGGCGGTGTCGGTGTAGAAGAACATTGCCTCCTTGGCCTTGGTGTAGTCGTCCCACTTGTCGAGCGAGGCGAGGTCGATCGGCGACAGCTTCCACTGCTTGAGCGGGTGCGACTCGCGCTCCTTGAAGCGGCGGCGCTGCTCCTCGCGGCTCACCGAGAACCAGAACTTGATGAGGTGGATGCCGCTGCGCACCAGATTGCGCTCGAACTCGGGCACCTGGCGCATGAATTCGTTGTATTCGTCGGGGGTGCAGAAGCCCATGACGCGCTCGACCCCGGCGCGGTTGTACCAGGAGCGGTCGAACAGCACGATCTCGCCCGCGGTGGGGAGGTGCTGGATGTAGCGCTGGAAGTACCACTGTCCGCGCTCGAGCTCCGAGGGCTTCTCCAGCGCCACCACGCGCGCGCCGCGCGGGTTCAGGTGCTCCATGAAGCGCTTGATCGTGCCGCCCTTGCCGGCGGCGTCGCGGCCCTCGAACAGGATCACCACGCACTGGCCGGTCTCCTTGGTCCAGGCCTGCAGCTTGAGCAGCTCGACCTGCAGGCGGTACTTCTGCTTCTCGTAGGCCTTGCGCGACATCAGGTTGCGGTAAGGGTAGCCGCCCTTGCGCCAGTCGGGCGAGAGCTCGTCGTCCGGGTGTGCGCCCGGGCTCTGTGGCAGGTCGGCACGCATCAGTGCGCGACGCAGCATGTGGATGTCGTCGGGCGAGGCGCCGTCGAGGATGGCCTCGAGGGCGTCGGTCTTCGCCTGCGGATCGGTCGCCGCGCGGGCGAGGATGTCCTTTACGGCGACGAGCTTGGAGTCCTGTGCGGCGTCGATGGCCTGCTCGATCTCGAAGTCCTCGATACCCATGCTGCTGAAGTCCGGTGCAGTATCGCCGGCGACACTCGGGCGCGTCGCCTGCTTGCGCGGAGTGCGTGGGGCAGGACGTTGCTTCTTGCTGCGGGTGGCTGGGCTTTCTGTTACCGGAACCGCTTCTTCGGTCTTGTTCATCATGGAGATCCTCCCTTGTCTGAACGAATTCTAATCCTCCGCCTTCAGCTCGGCACGCGCGCCGTGGAGGTGGGGCGGGTAGAATCGCGCACTTCGCCCGCGGCCCGATGTCGCGGGCAAACCGCTTTCCGTTTTCCACTATGCCGCTGACCAAAGAAACCCGTTCCCTGCTCGACATGGCCTACCGTGTCGGTGCGCCCCGCTTCCACGAGCTGTCGGTGGCGCAGGCCCGCCATTCCGCACAGAAGCTGCACTTCGCCTTCCGCCCCGAGGCGCCTGCGGTGGCCTCGACCACCGAGGTGCCGATCCCGCGACCCGACACCTCGGCGCTGCTCGCCCGCTTGTATAGGCCTTTCGGCAGCCATGTGGGCGACTGTCTGCCGCTGGCGATCTTCGCGCACGGTGGCGGCTGGTGCATCGGCGATGTGGCGAGCTACGACGTGGCCTGCCGCGAACTCGCCAACGGGTCGGGCTGCGCGGTGCTGTCGGTGGAGTACCGGCTAGCGCCCGAGCATCCTTTCCCCGCCGCCCCTGCGGACATGCGCCTGGCCTTCGACTGGTCGGTCGACAACGCCGACCTGCTCGGCATCGATCCGTCGCGAATCGCCCTCGCCGGCGACAGCGCCGGCGGTAACCTGGCGATCGTCACCGCGCTGGCCCTGCGCGAGACCGAGGTGAAGCCGGCCTTCCTGCTGCTGGTCTACCCGAGCACCGAGATCCTCAGCTCACGGCCCTCGCGCGAGCGCTACGCCGACGGCTTCTTCCTCGATCGCGAATCGCTGCAGTGGTTCTTCGAGCGCTACCTGCCCGGTGTCGATACCGAGGACTGGCGGGTGTCGCCGATGCGCGCGGCCTCGCTCGCGGGGCTGCCGCCGATGCAGGTGATCTGCGCCGAATGCGATCCGCTGGTGGACGACTGCGTCGCCTTCGTCGAGCGCGTACGGAGCGAAGGTGGCGAGGTGGCGCTGCGCGTGTTCGAGGGCGTGGTGCATGGCTTCTACACCCTGGGCAAGCTCATTCCCGAGGCTCGAGAGGCGATGGCGCTATCGGCTGCAGCCCTGCGCGTGCATCTGGTGGACCACGCGCAGGCCTGAGCGGAGCGCCCGCAGCTGCCTGCGCGGATGCGTTGCTCAGCCGCAGGCCGCGGCGATCAGCTCGTGGCGACTGGCGCGCGCTTCCGACATCAGCGCCTCGAAGCCATCGCGGTCGAGCCCGTCCGCCACGCTCGCCTCGAGCAGGTCGCCACGCTGACGGTTTCCGAGCAGGTTGTCGAAGGGGTTGGGCGATTCGGCCGCGAGGGTGGCCAGGAAGACCACGTCGCCGAGTTCGGCGGGTGGCCACTCGGTGTTCGCGAAGGGGTCGGCAGCGCAGGCGCTGATGATCCGCTCGGGCATCTCGAGCGCTGCGAGCACGGCGTCGCGCACCGGCTCGTCCCAGGTCGTGACGACCTCGGCGAAGCGGTTCATGTCCCCCTCCAGCGCCGGGTAGCGCGCAGCACGCGAGAGCAAGTAGAACTGTCCGATGTCGAGCATCAGGCCTGCCAGCATGGCGGCGTCCGGGTCGGGGCGCTTGAGGTGGTGCGCGAAGGCGCAGGACCATGCGGCCACGTCGATCGAATGCATCCACAGGCCGCTGGCGATCAGCCGCATCTGGCGCGAGCGGTGGTCGCGAGCGAGCTGTTCGGCGGCGATCGCGAAAGCCAGGCAGCGCAGGGTGGACAGGCCGATGCGCTGGACCGCGTCGTTCAGGCTGGTGATCTGGCCGCGATAGGGATTCAGGGTGAGGGTATTGGCCATCCGGATGACCTTGGCGGCGAGCAGCGGCTCGGCCTGCACCGCGCCGGCGATCTGTGCGAGCGAGGTGTCCGGGGCGTCGGCGAGCTTCTTGATGCGCAGCGAGAGGTCGAAGACGGTGGGAAAGCTCGTCACGCCCTCGCGCAACTCCTGCTGGATCTGCGCTGCGAAGGCCTCGAATTGGGTGTCGAATGAGCTCATTGGCCGGTTCCGTTGGTGGAGTTCGAACAGTCTATGCGGACGCCGTTCTGCGTGCGCGTGCAAATCCCACGGATGCGCGCAGCTTCAGGGCTGGGTCAGGCGGACGAGGCCGTTCTCGAGTGCCTCGACCTGGGCGAGCGTGCACACCGGCACGCCGAGCGCCTCGATGGTGGCGTGGCCGTGCTTGAAGCGCTTCTCGACGATGAAGCTCGCGCACAGCACCTCGGCACCGGCCTCGCGCGCCATTTCGATCAGGGCCACGGCGGTACGGCCGTTGGAGAGGAAGTCGTCCACGATCACGACACGGTCGGTGGGCACGATGTAGCGCTGCGACAGCACCAGCTTGGTCTCGCCGCCCTTGGTGGGAGAGGGAATCACGCGCGCGATCGCGGGGGATTCGACCTGGGGGGCGTACTTCTTCGCGTACACCAGGGGCACGTCGAGCGCCTGGGCGACCACCAGGCCGGGGGCGATGCCGCTGGCCTCGGCGGTGAGCACCACGCTGGGTTCGAAACGCGCCAGCCGCCTGGCGAGCTCCTGGCCCATCTCGGTGATGAAGCTGGGCTCGATGCGGTGGTTGAGGAAGTGGTCGATCTTGAGGATCTGGTCGCCGATGACCGTGGCCTCGGCTTCGATGCGGCGCACCAGCGGGCCGTAGGGACGGATGAGTTCGGGATCGGGAAGCATGCGCAGGTCCGTGAACGGGAATGCCCCCGGGCCGGGGGCAGGACGGGCGGATTCTAGCCGAAGGCGGCGTCGTTGTAGGAGCGCCGGCAGGCGCGAACGCGGGTCGATCGTGATTTCGGCTCAGATCGTGATTCCCGCTCCGGTCGTGATTCCGGCTCCGATCCGGCGGCGGGGCCGGGCGGGTGGTCGCCGCCTGCACTCGCGGCCCTGCGCCGCGCTGCGGGCTACCCTCGGCGGCGGGCGCCGCGGGGGCGGCGACACGAACTCGGCGCTGCGCGCCTCGGACAGGTGTCGCCTTGTTTCCCCCGCGACGCCCTCCACCTCGGCGCTCCTGAAGTTGGTGACCGCCCGCCTGGCCCCGCCGCCTCGCGGCCTTCCTGGTTCGGGGCGTCATTCGAGGTTTTGCCGGCTTCGCGCCGATGCCAGCGGTGGTCGAGGTCGGCAAGCATGCACGGTCGCGCGCCGGAGGTCACGGATCGGGGCACGACCTTTCGGGCTAGAATCGGCCCCGGTTCCGAACGATGAACGCGATGAACGAAGAAGACTACATGCGCGCCGCGCTCGAGCAGGCGCGCGCGGCGGGGGCTGCGGACGAGGTGCCGGTGGGCGCGGTGGTGGTGTGCGGAGGCGAGATCGTCGGCCGCGGCTTCAACCAGCCGATCGGCCGCCACGATCCCACCGCGCACGCCGAGATCATGGCGCTGCGCGACGCTGCGGCGCGCCTGGGCAACTACCGTCTGCCCGGCTGCGAGCTCTATGTGACCCTGGAGCCCTGCGCGATGTGTTCGGGCGCGATCATGCACTCCCGCATCGCGCGCGTGGTGTTCGGTGCGCGCGACCCGAAGACCGGTGTGGCCGGCAGTGTGCTCGACCTCTTCGCCGAGGCGCGCCTCAACCATCACGCCACCATCGAGGGCGGGCTGCTCGCCGACGAGTGCGGGCGCATGCTGTCGAGCTTCTTCGCGGCCCGTCGCGGGCGCACCCTGGTGGCCTGAATGCGGATCCGCGTGGACCTCGGCCGCCAGTGTCTGGAGCTTTTCGGCAAGGATGGCGCCTGCATCCGCCGCTACGCAGTGTCGACCGGCGAGCGCGGCGCGGGCGAGCGCAGCGGCAGCCTGTGCACGCCGCGCGGTCGCCACCGCATCCGTGCGCGCATCGGCGCGGGCGCGCCGGCGGGCGCGGTGTTCCGCGGGCGCCGGCCGACCGGCGAGGTGTGGTCGCCGGAGTTCGCCGCCGCGCACCCGGGGCGCGACTGGATCCTGTCGCGCATCCTCTGGCTGTGCGGCGAGGAGCCGGGGCGCAACCGTGGCGGCGAGGTGGACACGATGCGGCGCTACATCTATCTGCACGGCACCGGCGACGACCAGCCCATGGGCGTGGCGCGCTCGCACGGCTGCGTGCGCATGCGCAACCGCGACATCATCGAGCTGTTCGAACTCGTGCCCGGGGGTACGGTGGTGGAGATCTTCGAATGAAGGATCTGGAAATCGAGGTCGTGGGCTGGGATGAGGCCGAGCTGCTGGTGATGCCGGTGCGCACCGAGGTCTTCGTGGTGGAGCAGGGCGTGCCCGCGGAGATCGAGCGCGACGCCCTCGATGCGGTGTGCCGGCACGCGATCGCGCGCGACGCCGGGGGCCGGGTGGTCGCCACCGGCCGCCTGCTGCCCGACGGTCACATCGGCCGCATGGCGGTGCGGCGCGCGGCGCGCGGTGCCGGGGTGGGCGGCGCGGTGCTGCAGGCGCTGATCGCCGAGGCGGCGCGACGCGGGCTGCGCGAGGTCGCGCTCGCCGCGCAGACCCACGCGCTCGACTTCTACCTGCGCCACGGCTTCGAGGCCGTGGGCGAGGTCTTCATGGAGGCGGGGATTCCGCACCGTGCGATGCGGCGGACGGTGTAGCGGCTGCGCCCGCAGGCGCGTTCCGCGCCGCGTTCAGGCCGTGCCCGCGGCGAACTCGTGCTCGACCCGGCTGCGCAGTTCCCCATCCACATCCCAGGTCCATTCGATGAAGCGGGTGCGGCCCTTGCGGTCGCGCAGTACCACGCTGCTGCAGCGCGTTCCGTAGCCCGGCGCGCGGATGAAGGCGGGCGACAGCCAGCGCTCCCACTCCAGGCTCACGCCGGTCGCGGGCAGGTGCGGATCGGGCGCGGGCGCGGGGTCGCGCAGCAATGCGAGGAGGCCGGCGACCAGCGCGTCCTCGGTCGCCGCGAGCGGACCTGCCGTCGGCAGCGCCTCGAGCTCGCGGGCGAGCGCCGTGCGCGTCTTCACGAGCTTGGGCCAGGGGCTGTCGAGCAGGTGGTTGGACAGGCCATAGCAGCCCGGCTCCAGCATGCGCAGCGCGCCGGTGGTGCTCTCGAGCACGCCGAGCCGATCGGCGTCGCCCACCAGCAGGTTGAAGGCGGCGTAGTTGTCCGCGCTCGCCTGGACGGCCTGCAGCGTGGCGGGCGCCGGGCGGGAATCCTCGAGCGCCTCGCGCACCAGCGCGCCGCGCGAGGGCGCTCCGGCGAGGTGGCGGCTGGGGTCGCGGTAGTTGGTCAGCGCGGCGAAGCGCCCGCGGCGCGTCAGGCCCATCCAGGTGCCGCCGGCTTCGAGGTCGCGGCCGGCGAGCAGCTCTGGCGCATCCACCCACCAGTGCGCGGGCGCGGCGGGGCGGGCGAGGTACTCGTCGCGATTGGCCGCGACCACCAGCGGATAGTCGCGGTGCGCCCGCCAGGCGAAGACGATCAGGCACACGGCAGTGCGCCTTCGCGGGTGCGCCCGCGCCGCCGGGCCGGATCGCGGTGCGGATCAGCCGAGCGCATACGGCAGTTCGAGCAGGTTCGCGCGCGGCCCGTCGGGCGCACCGACGCGGATCTCGCCCGCTTCCGCACTGCTCGACTGGATCACGGCGAGCGCCTCCACGCCGCCATCGGCGGTCGGCGCGACATTGACCAGCTTGCCGGCCGACTGTTCGCCGAAGTCGGGCGCATAGACGTCGGTGCCGGGCGCGGCGGAGACGCCCGCCGGCAGGGCGAGGCGGTAGGTACGCTTCTTGAGCTTGCCGAGGTATTGCGTGCGCGCGACGATCTCCTGTCCCGGGTAGCAGCCCTTGTGGAAGTCCACCCCGCCGATCAGCTCGTAGTTGAGCATCTGGGCGACGAACTCTTCCTGGGTGGGCACGGTGATCAGCGGCAGGCCGGCGCGGATCATGCCGAGCTGCCAGGCCGCCGTGCCGGCACGCACCGCGCCGGCGGCGACGAGCGCATCGAAGAGCGCGGGGGCGGCTTCGGAGGCGACGGCGAGCACGAGGCGTTGCGCGCCGAGGCGGATGCAGCGCACGCCCGCGGGCGAGACCGCCTGGCGCATGTCCTCGGCAGGCAGCGTGGCGCCGGTCGCCTGGGCGATCGCCACGGCCTGCGGGCCGGCCAGCCCGATCAGCGCGATTTCGGCGCTGGCGTCGGCGAGCTTGACCTTGCTGCGCAGCACGTACATCGAGAACTTCTTCAGGAAGGCCGGCAGGATGTCGGCCGAGAGCGCGAGCGCATGGCCGCCTTCCTCGGTCCACACCAGGAAGCTGGCGATCATCCTGCCCTTGGGCGAATTGAAGCTGTTCCACGCGGCGGTGTCGGCTTCCATGTGCTTGACGTCGTTCGACACCAGGTTGTGCAGGAAGGCGGCGGAGTCCGGGCCCTGGGAGCGGATCGTGCCGAGATGCAGCAGCGGCACCGCGATGGTGGCGGTCTCGGTCGCGCGCGCTTCGTCGGCGGGTGTGGCGAAGGCGACGGAGCGGGCGGTTTCGTCGAGCGTGGCGCCCACGCGGGCGAGGTGTTCGGTCCAGGCAGTCATGGTGTCGGTTCGGGCAATCTCGGATGGGGTTCGGGGGCGCGCCGCAGGCGGGCGAGGGCACGTGCTGCGGTATTATAGGCGCCCTCCTCGTGGCGGTCGCCCCTCGCGCCGACAGGGATTTCGACCCTATTCCTCCTCCGATGAAGCGCTTTCTTCCCCGCCTGCTGCTGCTCCTCTCCGTGCTGGCCGCGCTGGTTGCGGCTGCGGGCTGGTGGTATGCGCATCGGCCGCTTTCGCTCGCCGCCGAGCGGGTGGACTTCACCGTCGCGCGCGGCATGGGGATGCGCCAGGCCGCGGGCGCAATCGAGCGCGCAGGCGTGGGCGTGGATGCCCGCCTGCTCGCGTTGCTCGCGCGCGTCGGCGGGCGCGACGCCCGGATCAAGGCCGGAAGCTACGAGGTGCACGCCGGGATCACGCCCTGGCAGCTCATCCTCAAGCTCTCCGACGGCGACGTCACGCAGGGCGAGCTGCTGCTGGTCGAGGGCTGGACCTTCCGCCAGGTGCGCCAGGCGCTCGAGTCGCATCCAGACCTCGAGCCCGACACCGCCGGCCTGGGCGAGGCGGAGATCCTGGAGCGGATCGGTGCCAGCGCGAAGCACCCCGAGGGGCTGTTCTTCCCCGACACCTACCTCTTCGACAAGCGCTCGGGCGCACTCGCGGTGCTGCGACGCGCGCACGAGTCCATGCAGGCCCGGCTCGACAAGGCCTGGGCCGAGCGCGACCCGGCCGCGCCGCTGGCCTCGCCCTACGAGGCGCTGATCCTCGCCTCGATCGTCGAGAAGGAGACCGGTCGCCCCGAGGACCGGGGCCTCGTCGCCTCGGTGTTCGCCAACCGGCTGCGCATCGGCATGCGCCTGCAGACCGACCCGACGGTGATCTACGGCCTCGGTCCCGAGTTCGACGGCCGCCTGCGCCGCGTGCATCTCGACACGGACCATCCCTGGAACACCTACACCCGCGCCGGCCTGCCGCCGACACCGATCGCCATGCCCGGCGAGGCCGCGCTGCGCGCCGCGCTCAAGCCAGAGAAGAGCGACTTCCTTTATTTCGTCGCGCGCGGGGACGGCAGCAGCGAGTTCTCCCGCGATCTCGCAGCGCACAACCGCGCCGTCAACAAGTACATCCGCAACGGAGGCGGGCGATGAGCCAGATGCCGCCGCGCCTGCCCGACACGAACATGATCGATCACGCCTCAGCCCCCGCGACCATGAATTTGCCCATGCCCGCAGCCGTTCCCGTCCGCGGCCGCTTCATCACCTTCGAAGGCATCGACGGCGCCGGCAAGAGCAGCCAGATCGCCGCGGTGGTGGCGCTGCTGCAGGCTGCCGGCCTCGATGTAGACCAGACCCGCGAGCCGGGCGGGACCGCGCTCGGCGAGCGCCTGCGCGAGTTGCTGCTGCATGAGCCCATGCACCTCGAGACCGAGGCCATGCTGATGTTCGCCGCGCGCCGCGAGCATCTGGCCGCGCGCATCGAGCCCGCGCTCGCCGCCGGACGCTGGGTGGTCTGCGACCGCTTCTCCGACGCCACCTTCGCCTATCAGGTGGGGGGGCGCGGCCTCGACCGCGCCAAGTTCGACGCGCTCGAGGCCTGGGTGCATCCCGGGCTGCAGCCCGACCTCACCCTGGTGTTCGACCTCGATCCGGCGGTCGCCGCCGCCCGTGTCGCCTCCACCGGGGCCCACCCCGACCGCTTCGAGCGCGAGCAGCACGACTTCTTCGAGCGCGTGCGCGCGGCCTACCTCGAACGCGCCTGCCTTGCGCCGCTGCGCATCTGCGTGGTCGATGCCGCACGCGCGCCGGAGGTGATCCGAGCCGACATCGAGCGCATCGTGCGTGAGCGCCTCCTCTCATGATCCATCCCTGGCTGCAGCCGACCTGGACGCGGCTCGTCGAACTCGGCGAGCGTCTGCCGCACGCACTGCTCTTCGTCGGCCCGGCCGGACTGGGCAAGCGCGCGCTCGCCGAGGCGCTCGCCGCCCGCCTGCTGTGCGATGCGCCGCGCGCCGACGGCCACGCCTGCGGGCACTGCGAGCCCTGTCTGTGGCGGATCTCGGGCAACCATCCGGACCTGCAGCGCGTGGTGCCGGAAGCCGAGGCCCTCGTGGCTTCGGAGGCCGACGGCGCGGCAGAGGCGGGCGGCAAGGCGGCCTCCACGCAGATCCGCATCGACCAGATCCGCGAACTGCAGGCCGCGCTCAGCGTGACCGGTCACCACGGCACACGTCGGGTCGTCCTGCTCGATCCGGCCGAGGCGATGAACGGCGTTACCGCCAACGCGCTGCTCAAGCTGCTCGAGGAGCCGCCCGAGGGCTGCGTGTTCGTGCTCGTATCCTCGTCGCCGCGTACCCTGCTGCCCACGATCCGCAGCCGCTGTCAGCAATGGCATTTCGGTCGTCCCGACGAAGCCGCGCTGGCGCGCTGGGCCACACATGCCGACCCTGGTGCGCGCGCGATGCTCGCCCTGGGGGGCGGCATGCCGCTCGCCGCCGAACGTCTCGCCGAGGGCGGTGGAGCTGCGCTGCATGCGCGCTTCGTGCGCGACATCGGCGGCCTGCAGCCCGCCGAAGTGCTGCGCCTGGCCGGGCAGTGGGAGGCGTGGCTGCGCTCGAAGGAAGCACTTGCCGCCGGCTTCGGCCTGCCCGAACTGGCCGACTGGATGCAGCGCTGGGTCAGCGACCTCGCCGCCCTGCGCCTGGGCGGCAGGCTGCGGTTCTTCCCGGCGCAGGAGGGCGTGCTGGCCGCGCTGGCCAGCCGCATGAGCGTGGCCGCGGCGAGCGCCTGCTACAATGAGCTCGCCCAGATCCGCAAGGTGTCGCGCCATCCGCTGAGCCTGAGGCTGGTGCTGGAGGACATGCTGATGCGCTACGCCCGTGCCGTCGCCGGAGCCCGAGGATGACCCAGGCCGCCCGCCCCGCGATCAGCCGCCCGAGCGTGCTGTCGCTGAACATCAGCTCCAAGTCGGCGCTCTACGCCGCCTACATGCCCTTCCTGGTCAACGGCGGGATCTTCGTGCCCACGCCCAAGAGCTACAAGCTGGGCGACGAGGTGTTCATGCTGCTGCAGCTCATGGACGACGCCACCCGCCATCCGGTCGCGGGCACCGTGGTGTGGATCACGCCGGACGGTGCCCAGGGCGGCAAGACCCAGGGCATCGGCGTGCAGTTTTCCTCCGACGAGTCCAGCCGGGTGCTGCGCGACCGCATCGAGAAGGTGCTCGCGGGCCATCTCGGCTCGAGCCGTCCCACGCACACGCTCTGAACGCGGCGGAGCGCCGCGCCCGTCATCGCGCGCGGCGGCGACTTCATCAACCCCGACCCCATCAAGCCATTTCCAGGACCCGGATGTTCGTCGATTCACATTGTCATCTCGATTTCCCCGGCCTTGCCGAGCGCGAGGACGAGATCCTCGCCACCATGGCTGCCAACGATGTCGGCGCCGCGCTGTGCATCAGCGTGCGGCTGGAGGAGTTCCCGCGCGTGCGTGCGCTCGCCGAGCGTCACGCGCACCTGTGGGCCTCGGTCGGCGTGCATCCGGACAACGCCGATTGCGAGGAGCCGGACCTCGCCCGCCTGGTCGCGCTCGCCGACCATCCCCGCGTGGTGGCGATCGGCGAGACCGGGCTGGACTACCACTGGCACAAGGATGCGCCGGAATGGCAGCGCGAGCGCTTCCGGACGCACATCCGCGCTGCACGCGCGACCGGCAAGCCGCTGATCATCCACACCCGCAGCGCCGCCGAGGACACCTTGCGCCTGATGCGCGAGGAGAAGGCCAGCGAGGCGGGCGGCGTCATGCACTGTTTCACGGAGAGCTGGGAGGTGGCCGAGGCCGCGCTCGAGCTCGGGTTCTACATTTCCTTCTCGGGCATCGTGAGCTTTCGCAACGCGAAGGAGCTCAAGGAGGTCGCCCGGCGCGTGCCGCTCGATCGCCTGCTGGTCGAAACCGATTCCCCCTATCTCGCCCCGGTGCCCCACCGCGGCAAGACCAACGAGCCCGGCTGGGTCGTGCATGTCGCCGAGGAAATCGCGCGCCTGCGCGAGCTCCCGCTGGCGCAGGTCGAACATGCCACCACCGACAACTTCTTCCGCCTCTTCCGCCATGCACAAAGCCCTGCCTGAATCGCAACAGCCTTCCCGCCAACCGGCCTCCGCCGCGCTCCGCCGCTTCATCCTCGCCGCCGTCGTGGCTGGGGGCGTCGGCTCGCAGGCTGCGCTCGCCGGCAGCTACGACGACGCGCTCTCGGCTGCCAACATGGGCGATGCGAAGGAACTGGTCAGCCTGATCCAGCGCGGCCTCGACCCCGACACCGTCGACGCGCAGGGCAACACCCTGCTGATCCTCGCTGCGCGCGAGGGTCATACCGCGGCGGTGGAAGCGCTCGCCAGGAACCGTGCCCGCGTCGACTATCGCAACCCGGCGGGCGATTCGGCACTGATGCTGGCCGTGCTGCGTGGCCACGAGGAGGCTGCGCGTGCGCTCATCAAGGCCGGCGCCAAGGTCGCCCACGATGGCTGGGCGCCACTGCACTATGCCGCCTTCGAGGGCCGTGACAAGCTGATCGGCGACCTGCTCGGCGCTGGCGCCGACGTCAACGCGCCCGCACCCAACAAGGCCACACCGCTGATGCTCGCCGCGCGCAACGGCCACATCGACGTGGTGCGCCGCCTGCTGGCGCTGCCGCAGACCGATCTCAACGCGCTCAACGACGCCGGCTTCTCGGCGGACGCCTGGGCGCTGCAGAACAACAATACCGACATCGCCGAACGGATCCAGGCCGAGCGCAAGCGCCGCGGCATCCGTCCGCCGGCGATGAAGATCACGATCGAGTGATTCCCCGGGCGGCGTTCGCGCCGCCTGCGCTCCAGACCACGAGGAAACGAAATGAGCAGCCTGCCCAGGTGTCCCGCCTGCAACTCCGAATACACCTACGAGGACGGCGACAACTTCGTCTGCCCCGAATGCGCCCACGAATGGCCGCAGCAGGGCTCGGCCGAGGCGACCGAAGCGCAGAAGGTGTGGAAGGACGCCAACGGAAACGTGCTGCAGGACGGCGACAGCGTCACCGTGATCAAGGACCTCAAGGTCAAGGGCTCGTCCCTGGTCGTCAAGGTCGGCACCAAGGTGAAGAACATCCGCCTGGTCGAGGGCGACCACGACATCGACTGCAAGATCGACGGCATCGGCGCCATGAAGCTGAAGTCGGAGTTCGTGAAGAAGAGCTGAGGGGCGGCCGTTCGCGCCTTGCGGCGCTCCTACGGAAAGGCGTGGCCTTGTAGGAGCGGCGCAAGCCGCGAATGCGGCGGTTCGGCGGCGACGTGTGTCGGCGAGCGTGGAGATGCAGGCTTCGCGCCTTGCGGCGCTCCTACAGCAAGGCGTGGCCTTT
>ENA-UOUJ01000335-UOUJ01000335.1-activated-sludge-metagenome-genome-assembly--contig:-NODE-335-length-35385-cov-10.392103_pt1 | contig 35385 bp, 30 predicted proteins | sample MGYA00249839_ERZ747224 | MGnify/ENA primary metagenome ERZ747224 (study PRJEB28782, sample SAMN03220277) | activated sludge metagenome | biome: wastewater; feature: sewage sludge; material... | reverse complement strand
GCATCCCCGTGCCGCCCTACTCCTCCAAGGTGGTGTACCTGGATGATGGGCCGGAGTGCGACCTTACCACCAGTTTGGCTGAAGCCCCGGAAAGCACGGATGGCCCCTTCTTGTTCCCCAATCCGGTCCATGCCGGGCAGGTCCTGCACATCACGGGCACCCAAGGTGGAAAGTTTACCTTGACGGATGTGCGCGGCACACTTGTCCTTGACCGGGAAATTTCGCCGGGGTCAACTCACGTCAGCTTGCCGGAAGGAACTGCTCCAGGGCTTTACATGGTCCGCATCCAAGGCCCCAATGACTCTTCGATCAGCAAGTTGGTGGTCCGGTAGCGGAAGTAGCAATACGATATCTGCATGCAGAGGCCCCGGAGACCCCATCCCGGGGCCTCTGCCGTTGCTCCTTCACCGTCCCTCCGGCTTGGCAACGACCCGCGCCGGATTCCCGATGGCAACATGTCCGGCCGGCACATCGCGCACCACCACCGCAGCAGCACCAATGGCCACATCATCCCCCACCGTGATCGGCCCGATGATCACCGCGTTGGCCCCAATGTCCACCCGATCACCAATTATGGGCGCCCGGGAATAACTGCCGTCTTTCATCCGCTTGTTTCCGATCGTGGTGCTGTTGCGAACGGTACATCCCGCGCCGAATACCGTACCGTCATTGACCACCAGGGCTTGGCCGTGGTCTATGCGGAAGCCCGGTCCGATCCGCGTCTTCCACGGCAGTTCGATGCACAGCATCCACTCAACCAGCACCCGGTACAGGATGAACAAGGGGAGGAATACCAGGAAGCTGGCCAAGTTTTGCCGCAGCAGGTGCATGGTTCTGAAAAACACCATGACGAGCCGCCCCTTGGGGTTGCCTTTGTTCGCCCGCCAGTCCTGGAAGATGCCATATCGTACGGCCATGGATCGCTTCACTTGGTGCGTAAAGTTGCCACGAACCGGTTGAACCGCAACTTGAGCATGGAGGGCACATATAGGCAGGTGCGCACACAACGCGCCAACCATTTCTCACCGGTGGAGAATCCGAGCGCATCGTTCATGCGGTCGCTTTCCTTGAGCACGCGCCCCAGCGTGTTGGTGGTACTGGCCCCACCGGCGCTGAAATGGGCCAACACTTCAGGCAGGTACAGGAACTGCCCGGGGTTTTCCCGCCACGCGCGGAGCGTCCACAAGTGATCACCGCTCACGCGGAAAGCTGGATCAAAAGGGTGTTGCCGGTAATAGGACCGGCGCACGAAGAAGCTCGGATGGTTGAGCACCATTTCCCAATACTTCAACAGGAAGGTTGAACGCTTGGCCCGCTTGCGTTTCACGGACCCGTTCGGGTACTGGATCAGGATGTCGCCGTGCACGATGTTGATCTCCGCACGCCCCCCGGCCGCCCGCATGGCCTTGCAAATGGCACCACTCCCATAGGCATCGTCCGCGTTGATCATACCCACCCATTCACCGGTGGCCATGGCGATGCCTTTGTTCATCGCGTCGTAGATGCCCTCATCCTTGCCGCTGGTCCATCGCGCCAAGTTCGGTTCGTACCGCTTAATGATGTCCACGGTCCCGTCCGTGCTGCCTCCGTCCACAATGATGTATTCCAGGTTCGGGTACCCTTGGTCCAATACGCTCAGGATGGTGCGCTCCAACGTGGCGGCGGCATTGTACACCACCGTGACCACACTGACCTTCGGCAGTCCATGCGGCCCGCCCATGCATTGCTTATCTTCCATCAGGGCGGGGTTGCTCTGCCAGCATTCCATTGGTTTCGGGCGGGATCCGTGCCATCACCACGGGGCCCATCAGCACGAAAAGCACCATGAATCCCATGTTGTAGGAGAAGTTCTCAATGTCGATCTGCCAGGTGAACATGAAGTACACAAAGCCGGCATACAACGGGGCCAAGCGCAGCCTCGCGGAATACTGGTGCCGGTAGAACTTGTATCCCGCCCAAAAAACGCCGTACATCAGCAATATCCCGACTATCCCCTGGTTGATCAGGATCTCGAAGAAGGAGCTGTGGAAATGGATCACAGCGGAATTGGACGATCCGAACATCCTGGCTTCCTCGGTCAAGAGGCGCAGGTGGTAGTGCCCGTTGAACCCGTTCCCGAAGAGGAAGCCGCGGCGGTCGTTCCAGATCCATTCCGCGCCGGCCTGCCACAGGTAGGTGCGTCCGTTGAACGTGGTGATGTCCTTCTCGTTCACCCGCTCCAAAAAAGAGGCAAAGACCGGCAAGGAAAGGACCTGGTAGATCAATTGCCCGAAGGTCATCATGATCGGAACCGTGAAAAGAGCAACCGTGTATAGGCCACGGAGCGACTTCATCACCTTTGTGGCGAACAGCGCGGTAAGCACCACGAAGATCATCACCGACAAGCGGCTGTTGATGCTCAACATGATCAGCATGTTCATCCCATAGGCTGCCGCCATGGCCACCCAGTGCAGGAGCTTGGGCTTGCGCTCCATCAGGTACACCATGAGGATCAAGTTGAGCAGGGCCAAGATGTGGGCGGCATCATAGATGCCCACGGCGAACGGCGGGCTGGCCCTCCCGGCAAAGGAGTGCAGGCGATTGTGCATGCCGGCGGCCATGCCCAGCACATTGACCGCCACATAGGCCAACAGCCCCTTGGTGATGAGCCACGCGGGGTCGAAGCCCGGATCGTTCCTGTTGTAAATATGCAGCACCACCGCGCTCAGGAACGGCGAGAAGTAGAGAATGATCAGCAGCGTGCCATTCGCGGGGTTGATCAAGGGGCTTTTGTAATGGAGCCCGACAAGGATGGAAACGGCGGCGGAGAGCAGCGCTCCCAGCACCAAATAGAACTTCCTGTTGACCTTCGGCAGCGGGACCTGCTTGTATCCCAGGTCGATCAAGTAGAAGGACAGGATCAGCACATAAGGGATCGTGCACACCAAGATCCCTTCAGCGAAACCCTTTGCCGCGAGCCGGTACGCTCCGAAGCCGTACCACGGAAAGGAGAGCACGAACAGGGCGTTTATGATCTTCCGCTTGCTGAGCACTTGGGCATTGAAATTGGGCTCACTCCAAACCTAGCTTGCGCTGAATGCTTCCCATCGCCGGGGCCAACCTCTCCTCGATCTTGTCCGGCAACAACTGCTTCACGAAGTTTTTCAAGCGTTGCACCTTCGATGGTAGGATGTGCGCCTCAAAGTAGGCCAGGTCCCGAACTGGGTCCACCTCCAAGCGGGCGGGATGGCGCAGGGGGAATCGGGCAGCGTGCAGCACGCTCCGGTTGCGGCTGTCATCCGGGCTTACCGTGTGGGTGGCGTCACTGGTGAAACCGATGTTGCGGCAGAGGTTGGCTTCCGGGATGATGTTGGCCGCGCCCGCCAGGACCTTCGCAAAGTCGAGCTGGTAATCCCAAGCTGTGGGGATCCGCCCGTCATAGGTCGCCTCGAACAACATCTTTCCCTGGCGCTTTTCTGCCCGGGACAGGAAGTAGTCGTTGAACTCCTTGGTTCCGCTCACCCGCGGCCAATCGCTCATCCGTACGTCAAACTTCCGCCAAACCCGTCTCCAACTGGCCCACCCCCAATAGGCGCCATATCCGTGGGCGGAAAGCCAATAGGTATCTGCATCAACCGGTTTTTCCGGCGCGCTCAGGTTGTTCCCGATGATCGCCCAAATGCGTTCATCGTGGCGGTACTTCTCCAGTAATTCCTGGCAGAACCAAAAGAACGAGGGGTCCGGCAATATGTCATCCTCCAAGATGACACCCTCTTCCTCATGCTCGAAAAACCACGACATGTTGGCCACCATTCCCTGTTGGCAGCCCAAGTTGTTCTCATGGAAGAGGGTGTGCACCTCACATGGCCAATCCACCAGGGAAAGCAAGGCCCTCACCCGTTCGGTTTTGGGCCTGTCCACCTCATGGCGTGGTCCATCGCAAGCGAAATAGAGCCTCGGGGGCCGGGCCTTTTGCAAGGCCAGGAACACCTCCCGCAAGGTTTCCTCCCTGATGAAGGCGGTGACCAGGACCGGCAGCCGGAGCGGAATGTCGGGAATCGGGCCTTCCATGGGCCTCAAAAGGTATTGGTCTTCATGTTCAACTCATAGACACGGAAATCCTTGAACATCCCGGCGACATGACGGGCTACGGCCTTTGGTGTGGCGAACTCGTCCACAAACCTATACAGGAACAACTGCATGCGGTCGTTGTGGCGCACCGCGATGTCCTGCACCATGTTCCCATATCGGTCATACGGCAGGATTTCCACACATCCGGCCGCGTGGGCCGTGGGCAGGAGCATGTTGCTGCCATGCACGCCCACCACCACCTGGCTTCTGGCGTAGGCCCGGCACCAAGCCTTTTCCACGTCCAAGTCGATGTTCATCGTGCGCAGGTCTTCCACACCGTTCGGCATTCCGCCAGGTTCTGATAGCCCGACCACCGTAAATGTGGCGTCGGGGATTTCCTTCCGGACCAGTTCCATGGTCCTCGCCACCAGCTGATCCTGCCGTCGCACCGCCAATCCGGGGAACAACCCCAACCTTTTCATCACGCGATGCGCCAATTTGGACCAGGGTGATGGATACCAAAGGCGGTCCCTTCTGGCAATGAACGTGATGTGCGCCGGCTTGCGGAGGTAGTCGGGGAGCGCGAAGGGCTCCACCCGGCTGAACCGGTGGACGTCGATCTTAGTGAACGCCGGATGCCCGTACGCCGGTGCCAAATACACCTCCTCATACCGGTCCCATTGTTCCTGAACGAAGGAATCGATGCCGGCATTCCATCCCCATGCTTGCTTCAGTTTGATGTCGAACACCCACTTCTCGGCCACGCCATCCGGCACCAGCCATTCGAACATCTTGGGCACCATCACCACCAGCCCGATATCCGGGTGCCGGTCCAAGTAGTGCTGGGCATTGAAAAGCTTGAGCAGCACGTGGCCGTACAGGTGGTCTATGGTGTTGAGCAGCACGATGCGCTTGCATTCCCTGAAAACCTCCCGCCTGGCGTTGAACCGATCGTGGCTGGGCACTTGGTAATCGGGATAGGCGGGCCAATCCTCGGCCAGTCCGTGGGCCGGGTGGTAAGGATGCTTGTCCTTGAGCCTCCATGCCAGGGGCAGGTCGATGCTGAAGCCCGCTGGCAGGTCGCGGACGAAGGCAAGCCCGCAGTTCGTGCATTTGTACTCAGCGGCCGTCTGTTTGCCTAATACCATCACCTTCACCCCGGCAGGTTTTGGGTAGCCGCACTCCGGGCACGCGAAATCGTTGAAGATCTCGGGCGAAAGCGGTATGAGGTGGCGATCTCCGATCATGCCTCAGCTCACTTTGTGGATCTTCCAAAAGGTTGCAATGCCCGTCATCATCCAGCCGAAATTGGGGCGTGCTTCCTTGAAGAACAGGTCCACGAGGAAGATGCTCACAAAGAAGGACCCGATCATGGCCCAGATCGCTCCGATGGACTGGTACGCAGGGATGAGCAGATAGTTCATGGCGATATTGAGCGCTGCACCGATGACAGCGGTGACCAACGCATAACGAAACAGGCTTTCGTTGGTGATGAAGCTGCTTTTGGCGACGCCCATGTTGGTGAAGAAGAGGCGTATGGCAAAGAGGGAGAGCAGGTACCCCGCCATGCGGAATTCCTCGCCGAACAGGATCACCATAATGGGTTCGGCCAGGAAGTACAAAGGCACCGATACCACTAGGAACAACAGGAACATGAGCCGGTACTGGTTCACCAACCGCTCCTTGTACAGGCTGAGGCTTTGTGCCTTGGCGCGTGTAATGGCCGGTGCCAAGGATGCCACCACAATGCCGGGAACAAAGCCCAACGACTCGATCATTTTCAGGGCTGCCGAGTACTGGCCAACCTCGGCATCGGCCGCCGCCGCGCCCAAGGACTTCCGGAGGATGTCGCCGATCATCACCTGGTCGATCTTGGCTTGCACGTACAGGGCAAGGCCGTAGATCACCAACGGCCACGACTGCCTGAGCAGGTACAGTGCCATGCGCCGGTCGTAGCGCCAGTCACGCCACGAGAAGCCCTGCCTGCCATACACGAACAAATAGCCTGCAACGGCAACTGCCATTTCCACGATGTAGGCCCATGCGAACCAGATCAGCGATGCGTGCACCACCACAAGGGCCAGCCTGAACAGGGAGGATATGAGGGCTTGCGCCATGTTCACCTGTGCCGTGGTGCGCCCCCTGACCTGGGACAGGAAGAACTGCTCCACCACCACAAAGGGCTTGAGGAATTCGGCTGCCGCGATCAACAGGATCATCAACACCTTGATGGTGTCCAAGCCCTTGAGCAGGGCCAGGGCCATCACGGTGATGAACAGGACCACCGCCCCCCCGAGCTTGATGATGGCGGCTGTGCCCATGAGCCTGTTCCGCCGATCCGGCCGGCGCACGAGGTCGCGCACCAGGATGTCGTCCAGCCCCATGGAGGTAAGCGCGAAGAAGATGCCCACAAAGGCGCTCGCATAGTTGAGCTGGCCGAAGAGCTCAGGGCCCAAATAACGGGTAACGAAAATGCTGGTAACCAGCACGGAAACCAGGCGGACCACCCGGTCGGCAAAAAGCCAGGACGTGTTCCCCAAATACTTGCGGAACCCTTCCGAGCGCATCCCCCGAAGGCCTGCGTCCCGGCTTTCCTCAGCCATAGACGTACCCGTAGCCGTTGTCCGCCTTCACGCCGTTGAACAGCAGATCAACGTGCTTGAGCCTGTCCGTGCGGTACAGTTCATTCACCGGGCGCAACATGGCCCGGCGCGTGTATCCCTGGCGTACCACATACAGGGTAATGTCAACGAAGTGCATCACGATCTTGAATTCACTGACCACCCCCATCGGCGATGCGTCCACGATGACCTGGTCATACCGGCCCCGCAATTGCTGCATTAGTTCGGCCAACCGGGGACTCTCAAAGAGTTCAAGCGGATTGGGCGGCACCGGTCCGGCCGTGATCACATCCAACCCCTGCACATCCGTCCGCCTGATGATCTGGTCAATGCCCGCTTCCCCGATCAGGTAGGTGCTCAGGCCGGGCCCTGCATCCAGCCCAAGGCGTTCATGTACCTTGGGTTTGCGCATGTCCGCGTCCATCAGCAGGGTACGCTTGTTCCCCAAGGCCATCACCACCGCCATATTCACCGCACAGAATGTTTTTCCTTCACCGCTCGTGCTGCTGGTGAAGCCCAGCACCTGGCGATCCATTTTCGCGTTCAGGTATTGCAAGTTGATGCGCGCCGTGCGGAACGCTTCAGCAGTGGCCGACCGGTCGTCCACGCTCTTGATCCTTTCCTGCTTGGATGCTGGAATGCTGCCCAGCACCGGGATCATGCTGAGGCGTTTCAGTTCCTCCAGGTCCATGATGCGGTCATTCAGCATGTCGCGGATCAGGATGAACCCCAACGGCAACACCAAGGCTACGGCCAACGCCATGGCCAACGTCCTTGTCTTCTTGGGGCCCACCGGGCCTCCATCGCTCACCCGTGCCGGGTCCACGACGTACTTGTCCACCTGATCGGAGTTGACCGCGATCTCCGCCTCATAGCGTTTTTCCATGAGGTAGGTGTTGATGCTGGCATTCAGCTCATACTTGCGCGTGGCGATGGAGACCTGCCTGCTGCTTTGGGGAAGCTGGTTCAACTGGTATTCAAGCTGCCCCACCCGTGACGTGATCTGGTCCAGCTCGAACTGTGCGGCCCGGCGTGCATCCTGCGCGCTTTGGATGATCTGGTTGCGCTGGGTTTGCACCTTCCTTGCCAAGGCAATGGTGGGGGCCGATTGCTGCCGTTCGGTCAGGCGCCTGGTCGCCAGCTCGTTGATGTCCTGGTTGTATTTGTCGATCAGGTTGCTCAGCGACGGCGCTCCCACGTTGGCAGCTGAGATCGTGGTGGGGACGCCTTCACTGTCCGTTCCCATGTGCGTGATCAGCTCGCTGAGGTAGTCCAGCTTCGAACGGGCCCTTCCCTGATCATCCCGGAGCCTCGAGAGGTCGTTGAACACGGCCGCCCCCCGATCGCTCGCGCTGCCCACCAAGTTCCCGGCCGAGGCCTGCACGTTCTGAAGGTTTCCTTCGGCCACCTCCAAGTTGCCCATGGACCGGTCCAGTTGCTGGTCGATGAACGCGATGGTCTTTTTGCCTTTATCGTTCTGCTTGTCCTGTTCGCCCTTGATGTAGGTCTGCATCAAGGTATTGATGTAGTCCTTCTCCTTTTTGGTATCCTGCCCCACGGTACTGATGGTAATGATGTTGCTCTCATCACTACGCGGGGTCACTACGGTCTTGGCCCTGTAATAGGCTGCTACATCCATGTTGCTTGCCGTAAGGAAGAAATAGCGTTCGTCCTTCCCATAGATGTATTTCGGGTCGAAGGTGATCGTAAAACTGAGATCGGCGCTTTTGAAGGGCTCCCCGATCTTGGCGGTCTGGTCCAGGTCCAATTTTTCAATGAACGCATCCACCGGCTTTTGCAAGCCTGCATCAAACATGTGGACATACTTTCCCTCCGCCAGTACCCGGTACGTCCCTGCCTCAACATCCGGCCTCACCTCCACCATCACCCCGGTCACTTGGCGGCCGGTATCCAGGCGGATGATGAACGGCTTGTTCTCGTACAGTTCGTGGCGCATGAACCGGCGCTCCACGAAATAGGTGGTGCCGAAGTCAAGCTGCTGGATGGTGTTGAGCACGTTGGTGAAGGAGGTCAGCACGCTGACCTCGTCCTCCAGGCCCACTTGGCTGCTGAGGTAAGAGGCCCCCTTGATGAAGTCTTCATTCCTGCTCCCGAAGCTGTTCCGCTTGGTATCGCTCATCAACATCACGCCGCTCACCTCGAACGTCTTCGGCGTGGTCTTCACATGCCAAACGGCCCAAGCACCTGCCACGGTGCATGTAATAACGAACAACCACCAGTACCGGAAAATTTTCCGGATGATGGCTTTCACGTCCAAGGTATCGTTCTGAACCTCGCTCATTTCTGGTTCTGCACCACGGTGACGATCAGGGCTGCCGAGCTGATGGCGGCGAACAGGATGGAAAGCAGTTCCAAGTTCATGCGCTGGGGCCTGGCCCGCAACGATGGCACATAAACCACATCATTGGGCAGCAAGTAGTAATACTCGCTGCTCAGCACATCGGTGCTCCCCAGATCGATGTACAGGGCCTGCGTACCCTGGTCGCTTTGCCGCATCAACGTCACATGCCTCTTGTCCGCCATCTCGGCGGGCCCTCCTGCTTGGGACAGGGCCTCCAGCAAGGTGATCTGGTTGTTATAGACGAAATAGGTCCCAGGCTGCCGTACTTCGCCGAGTACGCTCACCCGGAAACTGACCAGCTTCAAGATCACCGTGGCATTGGCAAAGTATTCGTTGATCTTGCGCTGTAGTGCATCCTGCGCTTCGTTCACCGTCAGGCCCGCCAATTTTACCTTGCCCACGCTGGGCAACTGCACATTCCCCGTTTTGTCCACCGAAAAGCCGTTGACGTAGAGCGCCGCCTCATTCAACGACAGGCTTGTATTGATGGCCTCCACGTTGAACAAGCGTGCATTAACCTCATCCAGGCCCAACACCCGGATGCTAAGGACGTCATTGACCTGTATCCTGTATTCGAATTTCCGGTTCGGAAAGAGCTTGCTGGTATTGCTCAGCGAGTTGTCGTGCAGGTAGTTGATGCTGCGCTTGCCCACGCACGATGCCAATAAGCTCAGCATGAGCAGGGCGATAACAGATTGGGTCAACTTCATGCTGTGGTGGGTTTCGCTGGTGGTTTGGGGCTCAGCCCAGAGTTCGGGATCAATGCCGCATGCCTTTTTCGGGCAAGCGGCAAATATACGGTCAGGCCATCTGCGGGGTTTCCTGCGCGTTGAAGTTGTACATCCCTGCTGCTGAGGGGGTATTCGTAACGGCCCAGAGAAGTTGAAACTCCCCCCCTTATTGCGTAAAAACGCCGGAGGCCTTTGCTATTGCTCAGGTTCCGGCGCTCCGGTGGTAGCCCGTAGGAGTTCCCGGAAAGGCCTTCCGGGGGAAGGACTTGGACGGGAACCAGGTTCCCCGAAGGGATACAAAAAGACCCGGACGGCAAGTCCGGGTCTTTGAAGTAGCCCGTAGGAGTTTCCGGAAAGGCCTTCCGGGGGAAGGACTTGGACGGGAACCAGGTTCCCCGGAGGGATACAAAAAGACCCGGACGGCAAGTCCGGGTCTTTGAAGTAGCCCGTAGGGGAATCGAACCCCTGTTTCATCCGTGAAAGGGACGCGTCCTAACCCCTAGACGAACGGGCCATGCTGTCAAACCGAATTGCGTGGGTCTTCGCTTTCGGGGGCGCAAAAGTAGTGGCTTTGCCGATCCCACCAAATCGGGCATCAAGTTATCTCACCCGTATCCGCCTGGAAGCGGAACCCCAGGCGCTTGCCGGTGCTCACCATGGAGTTGGCTTCCACCTGTTTCATTTCCTCCACGGTCACCTGGCTCACTTGGTCGTACGGCGGTGCCAACAGGTCGAAGTCGAGCACATACAATAGCACGGATTCCAAGGTTGCGCGCATCGGGCCGGCATCCATGACCAGCTTACCCAGGTCGTTGTACAGGAATCCAAGCTGTTTTTTGCCCTGCACGAAAAAATGCCCCTCGCGGTTGATGAACAGGCGGGCGACCAAGTACCCCAGGTCGCGTTCCCGGTTGTACCGGAAGGAATCGGAGAGGAAATTGTACACGTTGACCACCCCGAAGTAGCCCCGTTGCTCATCCTCCTGCAAATAACTTCCTTTCCACAAGCTGTTGCTTTGGTCCAGGCGGAACACGTTGGTGTGCATGGTGAACACCACTGTATCACCGGCCACCACCACCTTGGTGGAGAAGTCGCCCTGTTCGGAGAATTCAACCTTCAACCGGGGGTCGCGCAGGGTGATGGCAGCGGCCAGGTCGTCGGCCAGGGCCTTCAGCTCTTGTTTGAGGAGGGCGAAGTTCTCCTTGCACTTCGCATACACGTCCTGCTTCATGCCCGACCGGGTGGCCAGCAGGTCCAAGATCAGGTCCCGGGGTTTCCTGGGTTCGGGTGTATTCGCCATCAGTATGCTCTTGCGAAGATCACGCGTTGTGCGCTGGGCCTTCCGGTCACCATGCAATTCCCTGGTTTTTTATCCCCGGCCAACGGGATGCAGCGGATGGTGGCCTTGGTTTCGTTTTTCACCCTTTCCTCTGTTTCCGCAGTGCCGTCCCAATGGGCGAGGAAGAAACCGCCTTGGTCGATGCGGTCCTTGAACTCCGCATAGGAATCCACCACGTGCATGTTTTCTTCACGCATGGTGAGCGCTTTGCGGTACAGGTTGTCCTGGATGGCCTCCAGCAGATGATGCACCTTGTCGGCGAGGCCGGCGGCCTGCATCACCTGTTTTTCCAGGGTGTCCCTGCGGGCCACCTCCACGGTACCGTTCTCCATGTCGCGCGGGCCCACGGCAATGCGCACCGGATACCCTTTGAATTCGTACTCGGCAAATTTCCAACCGGGCTTCTTCTTGTCGTCGTTGTCGTACTTCACGGTGATGCCCTTGGCGCGCAAGGCGTCGAGCAACGGCTGCACATATCCATTGATGGCCTCCAGTTGCTCCCCGTTCTTGGCAATGGGCACCACGGCCACCTGCACCGGGGCAAGCTTCGGCGGTAGAACAAGGCCGTGGTCGTCGCTATGGGTCATGATCAAAGCGCCCATCAGGCGGGTGCTCACCCCCCAGCTGGTAGCCCACACATGCTCCTGCTGGTTGTCCTTGTTGGTGAACAGCACGTCGAACGCCCTGGCAAAATTCTGGCCCAGGAAATGGGAGGTACCGGCCTGAAGCGCCTTGCCATCCTGCATCAACGCCTCGATGCAGTATGTGTCCACCGCACCGGCAAAACGCTCGCTGGCGGTTTTCACCCCTTTGATCACGGGCATGGCCATCCACTCCTCGGCGAACTTGGCATACACCTCCAGCATGCGGCGGGCCTCTTCCTCGGCTTCCTTCTGTGTTGCATGGGCGGTATGGCCTTCCTGCCAAAGGAATTCGGCGGTGCGCAGGAACAGGCGCGTGCGCATTTCCCAGCGCACCACATTGGCCCACTGGTTGATCAACAAAGGCAGGTCGCGGTAACTTTTGATCCATCCGCGATAGGTGTTCCAAATGATCGTTTCACTGGTGGGGCGCACGATCAGCTCCTCCTCCAACTTGGCTTCCGGGTCCACCACCACCCCGTGCACGTCATCTGATTTCAGGCGATAGTGCGTCACTACAGCGCACTCCTTGGCGAAGCCTTCCACATGACTGGCCTCCTTGGCCAGGAAGCTCTTGGGGATGAACAACGGAAAGTAGGCGTTCACATGGCCGGTCGCCTTGAACATGCCGTCAAGGGCGCCCTGCATTTTCTCCCAAATGGCAAAGCCGTGGGGCTTGATGACCATGCACCCCCGTACACTGCTGTGCTCCGCCAAATCGGCCTTCAGCACCAGGTCATTGTACCATTGGGCATAGTCGGTTTCGCGTTTGGTGAGTTGATCGCTCATGCCCGTGCACTTTTGTGGTACTATTTTTGTTCCTGTGGCAGGGCCGCGAATGTAAGGCCCCCACCGTATGGAATGAACCAACCAACTGCCATGAAGACGCTCATCTGCACCATCTCCTTGTTGACCCTGCTCGCGGCCTGCGGTACACTCCAGCAAACGGCCATGGTGAACGATGATGTGTACAACATTCCGGACCGGCAGGCGATGGCAACGGCCAAGACCATGGAGCGACCCGCAACCGAAGACGCATCCGGTACGGACGATTACTACAACCCGGCAGAGGCTAAGCGCACATCCGGATACCGCGATTATTACGACCTGGCCTACAACGACCCGTACTACTACAACTACGGAAGGTTCGGGTTCGGAACGGGCCTAGGCAGCTATGGACCGGGCTGGGGCATGGGAATGAGCTATGGCTGGCCCACCAGTTTCGGAAGCATGGGCATTGGCTACGGCATGGGTACGGGTCTTTACGGGTACGACCCCTATTGGGGCAATAGCTGGATGAGCGGGTACGGCTACTCTCCCTATTACGGCTACAACCCATACGGTTACTATGGATATGGCAACTACGGATATGGTTATGGCGGCTATGGCGCAGGGTATGGCCCTTACCAAGGCCCTTGGGGAGGGTGCTACGGCTGTTACGAGCCCATCGGGTACAACAACGTGGTGTATTCCCACCGCCCGTCGTTGGCAACAGGCCATGACGCAGCCATTGCTCCCGCCCCCCGCACCATGGTCCGCAACCCGGCGGGTCTCCTTCCGGGGTCGCCCATCGCATCCCCGAGCAGCACACCAGCCCAACGCCCAACTGCAACTCCGCGCCAAAACCGTCATTTCAATTCGCCGGAACCTCCTTCACGAACCTTTGATCGGGGATCTGGTGAACGGCCCACACGCAGCTTCGAGCCAAGCCCATCACGCTCCACGGGTGGCAATTTCGGGGGCGGTGGCGGGGAACGAATTTCCAGTCCCCGGCCACGCTAAGACCAGCTGATCCACTTCGTGCATGACGCGTTTCCTTTTTCCAGCCATCCTGCTGCTGCTGTTCACCTCGCATGGCGCCATGGCCCAAAACGAGGAGGATGCACTGCGCTTTTCGCAGTATTTGCCTGGTGGCACGGCCCGTTCATGGGCCTTGGGCGGCGCCATGGGCGCTGCGGGTGCTGATCCCGCAAGCGCCTCCACCAATCCGGCCGGCTTTGGATTATACAACGTCAGTGAAGTCTCATTTTCACCCCAGTTCGAGGTGAATGGTGCACGTTCCACCTACCATGGCACCAGTGCCAACGACAACGACAACCGGTTCAGCTTCAACAACCTTTCCCTAGTGCTGAGCAGCCCATATGAGCATGGGGGCGATTGGCGCAGCGGAACATTCGGGGTGTCGTTTGATCGCTTGGCCAGCTTTCACTGGGAAGAGCATGCCACCGGAGCGGCAAAGGGCACGATCCTGCAGAAATTCGTGAACGAGGCCAATGGCACCGCACCCGGAAGCCTGAAGGACGCTTTTCCCTTCACTAGCAATCTGGCCTACATGGCCTACGGCATCGATCCACTGGACACCGTGGCAAACACGTACTCCAGCGCCATACCCTTCAGCAGTACCACGGACCAGGACCACCGCATCAGTTCCTCGGGCCGACTGAACACCACCAGCTTTTTCTACGCTGCCAATTACTTGGACAAGTTATACGTTGGAGCCACGCTCGGCCTGGTGGGTCTACGGTATGAGCGGCATACCGCGCATGCGGAAAAGGTGGAGGACCCGGGCAATGACCTGAAGGACCTGAGCTATACCGAAAACTTGGTCACCACCGGCAATGGGGTGGACCTGAAGTTGGGCTTCCTCGCACGGGCGGGCAAGCGCATGCGGCTCGGGCTCGCTTTCCACAGCCCGAAATGGCTGCTGCTCGGGGACAGCTATAACTATGTGATGTCCACCGGCTTCCGCACCCCGGATTCAAACGGGAAGACGAGCTATTCCCAATACTCCCCTGACGGCACGTTCAACTACCGGTTGCGCACGCCATGGAGCGTGCTCGCCTCTGCCTCGTACATCGCAGGCACTCACGGGCTTGTCAGCATTGATTACGGCTATACCGATTTCAGGCAAGCCCGATTGAAAACGAGCGCCGACCTGCTGGATGATTACGACTTCAGCAGCGAGAACCAAGCCATCCAAGCGAGTTTTCGGGGCACCCATAGCCTCCGGGTAGGCACGGAATGGCGTTCAGGGGCCTGGTATTTCAGAGGCGGCTGGGGCATCTGGCCGGATGCTTACGCCGATCAGGACCGGCGGCAAGGCACCGCCTACATGCGCTTCACCGGCGGCATCGGGTTCCGGAGCGAACACATAAGCGTGGACCTTGCCGGCGTGTACGGAAAGCGGGACACCAACTACTTCCAGTATGATCCGGGGCTTGCGGACATCACCCAGGAGCAGTTGACCGACACCCGCGGCTTGATCACCGTGACCTTCCGGCCGTGATCCTTCCCGCTTTCATCCCATTCACCCTTTGCCATGCGCTGGACGTCCGCACAGCTCCTGCTGGCCTCCCATGGTAGAGCCATGACCATCCCATGCCGGGGAACGGGCGGTTCATGAAAAAAGCCCCTCCCGGGGCTCTCCTCATCCAACGTCTTGGCGTATGGGTTCACTTGTTCTTTCCAGCCACCTCATCCACGATGGACTCGTCCACAAGGATGCGGCCGCAGTGCTCGCACACAATAATCTTCTTGTGGCTGGCGATGTCCAACTGGCGCTGGGGCGGGATGGCGTTGAAGCACCCGCCGCAGGAACCGCGTTCCATGTGCACCACCGCTAGGCCATTGCGGGCATTGCCCCGAATGCGGTGATAGGCCTTCAACAGCCGCTCCTCCACTTCCCCGGCGGCCGCTTCACTTTTCTTCACCAGGCTCCTTTCCTCCTTTTCGGTCTCGGCGATGATGTCGTCCAATTCCTTTCTCTTGATGTCAAGGTCCTTCTTGCGGTCTTTGAAAAGCTGCTTGCTTTCCTCCACCGCAGCGCTCTTTGACTCCATGGCCACTTTACCCTCCTTGATGCGCTTCTCGGCCAACTGGATCTCCAAGTTCTGGAACTCGATCTCCTTGCTCAGCGAATCATATTCGCGGTTATTGCGCACCTTGGATTGCTGGGCTTCATAGTTCTTAATGCTGGCCTTGGCCTCCTTGATGAAGTTCTGTTTGTCGCTAACGGCCTTCTCGGCTGCCTTCAACGCCTCGGACAGCTTGTTCATCCGGGTTTCCAAGCCGGCCACCTCATCTTCGAGGTCCTGCACTTCCAAGGGCAGTTCGCCCCGTTCGGTGCGGATCTTGTCCACCAAGGAATCAAAATGTTGCAAGCGGTACAAGGCTTCCAGCTTGGCGGCCACCGCACTCTCGGCCTTGGTGGCTTGCTTGGTCGGCTTGGCTTCTTTTTCGACGGTCTTGGTCGCGGTCTTCGCCATGGTCAATAAAAGTGAATGGGATTGGTGCCCGTTTCCGATAAACGGGTTGCAAAGGTAGGCAGAATCCGGCCTAAGTGCTTCTGGATCAATTCCGGGGTAAATCGCTCGCTCTCGAAATGCCCGATGTCCGCCAGCAGCATGCGGCCCTCCGGGAGGAAGAATTCGTGGTACTTCACGTCCCCCGTGACAAATGCGTCGGCCCCGGCAGCCAAGGCTTTGCCGATGAGGAACGCCCCGGAACCGCCGCACAGGGCCACGCGCTTCACCGGGCGGCCCACAGGCCGGGTGTGCCGTACTGCCGGGGGACCAAAAACCTCCTTCAGCCTTCCAAGGAAGGCGGCCTCGCTGAGGGGTTCCTCCCACTCCCCTACCAACCCACTTCCGATGCCGGTATGGTGGTTCAGCACCGGGTATAGATCGAAAGCCGGCTCCTCATACGGGTGGGCCGCCGTGAGCGCAGCCACCACCGCGGGAACAGCGTGGGCCGGGCAGGCGACTTCCACCCGCACTTCCTGCTCCGTATGCCGCTCTCCCAGTTTGCCCACGAAGGGGGAAGTGCCCTCGCCAGCCCGGAAGGTCCCGGCCCCTTCCAGATTGAAGCTGCATTCATCATACGCGCCCATGTGGCCCGCACCTGCCGCGAACAGGGCATTGCGCACGGCTTCCCCCTGGGCCAACGGCACGAACACGGCCAGTTTCACCAACTGTCCGTTCTTGGGGTCCAGCACGTGCAACGGTTTCAGGCCGAGGCGCTCCGCCATTTCGCCGCACACCCCGCCGATCACATTGTCCAGGTTTGTGTGGATGGCGCAGATGGCCACATTCGCCCGTATGGCGGCCAGGAGGGTGCGCTGCACCCCGTTGCCGCCCGAAAGCGCCTTCAGCCCCTTGAAGATCACGGGGTGGTGCGCGATGATGAGGCCGCACCCTTCGGCAACGGCCTCCGCCACCACCGCTTCCGTGCAGTCCAGCGTGAGCAACGCCCGTTGCACGTCGGCCCCGGGATCGCCCACCTGCAGGCCGCAGTTATCGTACTCTTCCTGCAATACGGGCGGAGCCCATTGCTCCAATGCCCGGATGACCTCCTGGATGCGCATGTGCCGTGCTTTGGGCGGCAAGTTACCGGGTCGGCCGGGAAAGGAGGGCCATGCGCCGGGAAACGCCCGGCAGTCGCCGCCCGTATGGCACGCGGATAGTCGGTGGTGCGCTTGCGGTGTTTGTAAATTTCGCCACGGCATGGCGATATTTATACCACGTCGTGGCGAATTTTACAATACCTGCATACCTTCGCGGCACTGATGAAAGCACGCAACATCGCCACGGCCATTGCCACGGCCTTGAAGGACACGCCCGTGGTACTGGTGAACGGAGCCCGGCAGACCGGAAAGACCACCTTGGTGAAAGGGCTGGCGCGCAAGCGCAAGGCCACCTATTTCACCCTGGACGACCACGGCACACTGGATGCCGCGCTGAACGACCCCGCAGGCTTCGTGGCCTCGCTGGGGGACTTCGCCGTGGTGGATGAAGTGCAGAACGCCCCGAACATCTTCCGGGCCATCAAGGCTTCGGTGGACCGCGACCGGCGGCCCGGGCGCTTCCTGCTCACCGGCAGCGCCAACGTGCTGGCCCTGCCGCGCATGGGCGACTCCCTGGCCGGGCGCATGGAGATCATCACCCTGCACCCCTTCGCACAGGATGAACTGGCCGGCCGCAGGAGCACCTTCATCGACGCCCTGTACAAGGCCCGCCTGCCGATGGCGTACACCGGCACAGCGGACCGCGCGGCCCTGGCCCGCCGCGCATTTGCGGGGGGCTATCCGGAGGTCCGCACCCGCAAGGCCCCCGCACGCCGGGCTGCCTGGTACAAAGCCTACATCACCACCATCCTGCAAAAGGACGTGCGCGACATCAGCAACATCGCGGACCTCACCAGCCTGCCCAAGCTCCTGGCCCAGCTCGCCCTGCGCAGCGGTAATTTGCTCAACCTCGCCGACGTGGCCCGCGACCTGGACGTGCCCCACTCCACCCTGCGCCGCTACATGGCCCTGCTGGAAACCACCTTCCTGCTCACGCCGTTGCGCCCTTGGGCGAACAAACGGGCCAAACGCCTGGTCAAGGCCCCGAAGGTCCACTTGGCTGACAGCGGCTTCGCCACCTGGCTGTGCGGGATCAACTCGCCGAACGAACTGGTGAAGAACCCCATGTGGGGCCACCTGCTGGAGACCTTCGTGACCGGCGAACTGCGCAAACTGGCCACGTGGTCCAAAGCCACCGTGGAAACCTTCCACTTCCGCATGGACACCGGGCGGGAAGTGGACCTTGTGCTGGAAGATGCCCAAGGCCGCATCATCGGCATCGAGGTGAAGGCATCCGCCAGCGTGGACCACCGCGACCTGGCCGGCCTGATGGAGCTGCGCGCAGCCGCAGGACCGAAGTGGGTGCGCGGCTTGGTACTGCACGCCGGGCCCGGGATCACGCCCTTCAGCCGCGACCTGAACGCCGTTCCGATCAGCGCAGTGTGGGACTGGTAGGCTTGTAAAATTCGCCACGTCGTGGCGAATTTTACACCACCACGTGGCGATTTTTACGATCTGCACGAAGTGATTTTCGGGGGGGAGGCGCCAGGAGGCCCAACCCGCCCATCCTTTCGCGACATGCTTCCGCGGCCGTAATCCCGTTCCATGCACATCTTTAGCCCCGATGTCGGCGCTGCGGTTGTTCCTGCTTCCCCTTTCCTGGCCGTACGCCTTGGTGCTGCGGTTGCGGCATGCGCTGCACGACAGCGGCCTACTGAAGGCAACCGAGGCAAGTGTTCCCACCATTTGCGTAGGTAACATCGCCTTGGGCGGCACGGGAAAAACACCGCACGCGGAGCTGGTACTGCGTACCCTGCTGCCAGGCACCGCATTGGCCACGCTGAGCCGAGGCTACGGGCGCAAGGTTTCCGGCTTCGCGGAAGTGCAGGCCCATGATGATCCCGGGACCGCCGGTGACGAGCCGCTGATGTTGAAGCAGAAATTCAGCGGCGTTCGCGTGTTCGTGGGTGCCGACCGGGCAGCGGGGGTAGCCGCTATTCAGGCCGCCATGCCCGAAGTGCAGGCCATCGTACTGGACGACGCCCTTCAACACCGCGCCATCAAGGCCGGCCTGAACCTTGTGCTGACCACCTGGCAACGGCCCTGGAACAAGGACCACCTGCTGCCGGCGGGCAACCTGCGCGACATTCCCTTCCGCGCACGGCAGGCTGATGCGGTGATCGTGACCAAGAGCCCGCTGTTGCCAACCACGGAGGAACAATACCGGTGGCGCAGGCGGTTGGGCTTACGGGACGCGCAGGCGCTGTTCTTCAGCGGGCTGGAATACGCCCCCCCGAAGTACATCGCCGGCGGGCAAGGTGCCGTGCCAGTTGGTCCACAGGCTGCGGCGCTGCTGTTCACCGGCATAGCCGATGCCACGCCCTTGGCGGAGCACGCACGTTCCCTTTTCGGCACCGTGCGCCATATCGCCTTCGGCGACCATCACCACTTCCGCGATGCGGAGCTTCAGCGCATGGCCGACGATTTCCATAGTTTCGCCCACGGCCCGAAAACGCTGATCACCACGGAAAAGGATGCCGCCCGCTTGGGCAATGCGCTCCGCACCAGCCCCTTGCAGGGCCTGCCCATGGCCGTGATCGGCATACAGGCCAAGATCCTCAACGAACCACACGCCTTCGAGGCCCTGATCAGAACCCATGTTGCAACGCATCCAGCGCATCGCTGAACACTTGAAGAAAGCCACCCACGGCTTTGCGCCCGAAACGGGCATCATCCTGGGCACGGGCCTCAGCGGCTTGGGCAAGGAGATCGACGTGAAGTACAGCATCGCCTACAAGGACATCCCGGAATTTCCGGTGAGCACCGTGGAAGGCCACCCCGGCAAGCTGCTCTTCGGCCTGCTTGGCGGCAAGCCCGTGGTGGCCATGCAGGGCCGTTTCCACTACTACGAAGGCTGGAGCATGCCGGAGGTGATCCTGCCCGTAAGGGTGATGAAGTTGATCGGCATCAAACGGCTGTTTGTAAGCAACGCATGCGGCGGCGTGAACAAGGAGTTCGACACCGGCGACCTGATGATCCTCACGGACCACATCTGCCTGTTCCCCAATCCGCTCATCGGCCCGAACATCGACTTCTTCGGTCCGCGCTTCCCCGACATGAGCGAACCTTACGACCACGCCATGATCGAGCGGGCCAAAGGCATCGCCAAGGCCAACAACATTGCGGTGCGCACCGGCACCTACGTGGGCCTTACCGGCCCCACCCTCGAAACCCCGGCGGAATACCGCTACGTGCGCATCATCGGCGGCGACGCCGTGGGCATGAGCACTGTGCCGGAGGTGATCGCCGCACGCCAAATGGGCCTGCCCTGCTTCGCCATGAGCGTGATCACCGACATGGGCGTGGAAGGCCGCATTGAGAAGACCACACACGAGATGGTGCAGCGCGTGGCGGAGAAGGCCGAGCCGAGCCTGACGCTGATCATGCGGGAAATGGTGGCGGGGAGCTGAGCAAGGGTGAGAGGGTGAGAGGGTGAGAGGGTATGGTGCGGCCAGCTACGTGCAATTGACCAGTCTCGTGTGCGCATCGCGTGGGAAGCCTTGTTGCGTTGCACCTTTGCAGCTTGAAAAAGAGGCAGGACCGCTGAACAGTAATGGCCGAGAACAAACAAGCCACGGGAAACGCCCCGCATTGGAGTGAAAAGTGGGAATTGGTGGTGGGCCTGGAGGTCCACGCGCAGCTGCTTACCAAGAGCAAGGCGTACAGCAGTGACCCCAACGCCTACGGCGACCGCCCGAACACCTTGGCAGGACCGGTAACGCTGGCGTTGCCCGGCACCCTGCCGGTGCCGAACACGGCGGTAATCGACCATGCCATCAAGCTGGGCCTGGCCTGCGGTTGCACCATTGCGCCGCGCATGCACTACGCCCGCAAGAACTACTTCTACCCCGACCTGCCCAAAGGCTACCAGATCACGCAGGACACCACGCCCATCTGCACGGGCGGCAGCATCACCATCACCCAGGAAGGCGGCACGGAGAAGGCGATCGCCCTTACCCGCATCCACATGGAGGAAGATGCCGGGAAGAGCATCCACGACGTGGACCCCTTCAACACCTTGGTGGACCTGAACCGCGCCGGGGTGCCGCTGGTGGAGATCGTTAGCGAGCCGGTGATCCGGAGTTCGCAGGAAGCGTACGACTATTTGGTGGAAGTGCGCCGTTTGGTGCGCTACTTGGACATCTGTGACGGCAACATGGAGGAAGGCAGCCTGCGCTGCGATGCCAACATCAGCATCCGCCCCAAGGGGGCCACCACCTTCGGCACACGCACCGAGGTGAAGAACATGAACAGCTTCCGCAACGTGCAGCGCGCCATTGAACATGAAGCGCAGCGCCAATCGGAAGTGTTGGACGCGGGCGGCACCATCCGGATGGAAACGCGCAACTTCGACGCGGCCAAAGGCATCACCACCGCCTTGCGCAGCAAGGAAATGGCGCATGATTACCGCTATTTCCCCGAGCCGGACCTGCTGCCGTTGACCGTGAGCGAAAAGAAGAAGGAAGCCGTGCGGCAGACCATGCCTCCCCTGCCCCGCGAGCTGCGCGCCAAGTACACCGGTCAATATGGCCTGAGCGCGTACGACGCGGAAGTCCTCACCGACGACAAAGGCACGGCGCTCTATTACGAAGCCGTGGTGGCCGGCTTGAACGGCAGTAGCAGCAAGAAGCCCTTCAAGCAAGCCGCCAACTGGGTCATGGGCGATGTGCGTTCCTGGGTGAACGAAAAGGGGCTCTCCATGGCGGAACTGCCCATCAGTCCCGAACGTTTGGCCGGATTGGTGGACTTGATCGAAAGCGGCAAGGTGAGCCACACCTTGGCATCGCAGAAGCTGTTCCCCTTGATGCTTGAACACAGCGGTACTGCAGGAGCGCTTGCTGAACAACACGGGTTGCTGCTGAGCACGGACACCGGCGCCATCGAAGCCGCCGTGCAAACGGCCATGGCGCGCTACCCCGACAAGGTGGAGGCCTACCGCGCCGGGAACAAGGGCCTGCTGGGCCTGTTCATGGGCGAAGTGATGAAAGCCTCCAAGGGCAAAGCCGACCCCAAGGCCGCCAATGAGATCGTAAAACGACTGCTCGAGAAACCATGATGACCAACTACCTGATCGCCCCGGCCCTGCTGGCCGCCACGCTGGCCGGTTGCACCGGAGCAACTCCCCAACAGCGCACCCTCACTGCCGAGATAGCCGGTGCCGGGGAAAAAATGCTGTACTTCGACAAGTTCGTGAACAACCGGCCCACCCACGTGGACAGCGTAAAGCTGGACGCCCAAGGCAAGGGTGAAATGCACTTGCCTTCCATGCCACTGGACTTCTACTCCTTGAGCCTGGGCGGGGAGCAGATCATGGTTCTGCTGCTTGACAGTGCCGAAAGCATCAGCGTGGCTGCCAAGGCCGATTCGTTGCAGTCACCTGCGCACATAGAGGGTTCGGTGAACACCGCCCTGTTGCATGGCTTCTTCCGTGACTCCAAGGCATTCGATGAGCAGAGCCAGGCCTTGGTGGCCCGGTTGAAAGCCGACCGGGGCGATACCGCTGCCATGGCGGAATACGCCGCACTGAACGCGACCTTCGGCCAAAGCACCAGGCAGTTCATCCAAGAGCACATGGGCTCACCGGCCGTCCTGGCCGCCCTCAACCGCTTGAATCCCGAGCAGGACATTGCCCTGTTCCAGCAGGTGAAGGATTCTTTGCGCAAAACCATCCCGCACAGTGAATATTACACCGGCTTCCGCGACCAGGTGGACCGCATGGCCCAACAGATGGCCGCAGCCAAACAGCAGGAAGAACAGCAGGCCATGCTGGACAACCTCATTCCCGTGGGCAGTGAAGCACCGGACTTCACCCAGAACACCCCGGATGGCCAACCGCTCTCGCTGAGCAGCCTGCGCGGAAAGGTCGTGCTCATCGACTTTTGGGCCAGCTGGTGCCGCCCGTGCCGCATGGAAAACCCCAACGTGGTGAGGATGTACAACAAATATCATGGCAAGGGCTTCGAGATCCTGGGCGTAAGCTTGGACAAGACCAAGGAAGCGTGGACCAACGCCATCAAGCAGGACGGCTTGACCTGGAAGCACGTGAGCGATCTGGCCTTCTGGAACAACGCGGTAGCGCAGCAATATGGCGTCTCCGCCATACCCTATACCGTGCTCGTGGGCCGAGACGGCAAGGTGTTGGCCAAAAACCTGCGCGGTGCCGAGCTGGAAGCGAAATTGGCCGAAGTGCTCAAATAGGGCAAGGTTCGTAGGGCATAGTTCGTAGGGCATTGGCACAGCGCCTGGGCCACGGTTCTTGGTGGGGTCAGACATAGTGGACAAGTCTGTTGAACACTTAATCCAGTGGTGATCAATGCGGGCATGCAGGGCAATTCAGTTGACCACGATCCTCGGGCTTAGCACCGTCATTCACCCGGCATTTGGGCAAGCCTACTTCCAACAAGAGGTGGACTACGTGATCGACGTGCGCTTGGACGACCAGGCTCACATGCTGCGCGGCTCGGAAACATTCACCTACCGCAACAACAGCCCCGCCACGCTGGACACCTTGTGGATCCACCTATGGCCCAATGCCTACCGCGACCGCAACACCGCCTTGTGCAGGCAGAAGGATTCGCAGAATGACTTCGAGCTGCACTTTGCCAAAGCGGAGGAACGCGGGTGGATCGACAGTCTCGACTTCCACGTTGGTGCTGCCAAATTGCAGTGGGGCTTTTCTCCCGCCAACAGCGACATTGCCTGGCTGAAACTGCCGCAACCCCTTGCCCCGGGAGGCCATGCGGTGATCACAACCCCCTTTCGCGTAAAAATCCCGGACGCGAAATTCTCCCGCCTGGGCCACACCGGCCAAGCCTACTACATTACGCAATGGTACCCGAAGCCGGCGGTGTATGATGCACAAGGCTGGCACGCTATGCCCTACCTCAACCAGGGGGAATTCTACTCCGAGTTCGGATCGTTCGTTGTGTCCATCACCTTGCCAGCAAACTATGTGGTGGGCGCAACGGGCCTGCTGCAAGACAATCCTTCCGAAGAAGCTTGGATGGACTCCTTGGCGCAGTTGCCATTGCCTGACCGGAAGAACAACGACTTTCCGCCTTCCGCTGCAACCACCAAGACCCTTCGCTACAAGCAGGACCGCGTGCATGACTTCGCGTGGTTCGCAGACAAACGCTTCCTGGTACGCAATGGCGATGTGACCTTGGCACGCAGTGGCCGGAAGGTGCAAACGCAAGTGCTGTTCACGCCCGCCAACGCACGCCTGTGGAAGGATGCCATCACCTACGTGAACGAAAGCGTGCGCCTGTACAGCCAATGGGTGGGCGATTACCAATACGCGCGTTGCACGGCCATTGACGGCACCATCGCAGCAGGTGGCGGCATGGAATACCCGATGATCACCATCATCGGCAACATGGGTTCATCGCTTGACCTTGACCAGGTGATCGCCCACGAAGTGGGCCACAATTGGTTCTACGGCATGCTGGCCAGCAACGAGCGCGACCACCCTTGGATGGACGAGGGCATGAACAGTTTCTTCGAGCAGCGCTACATGGAAACGCGCTATGGCGCCGGGTTGTCGTTCGACATGGCCGGACTGCCGATCGGCCTGATCAATAAACGGCGCGGCATCACCTTCCGGATGCAGAACGAACTGATGTACCGGTACAACGCACGCCGGAACTGGGATGCACCGGGCAGCGGCACTTCAACCACCTTCACGGAAGCGGACTACGGCACCACCATTTATGCCAAGACGGCGCTGATCTTCGACCAGCTCCATACCTACTTGGGCGATTCCCTTTTCGATGCCTGTTCCCAAGCATACTTCAACGAATGGGCGGGCAAGCACCCGCAACCGGAAGATGCACGCACCAGCTATGAACACGCCAGCGGCAAGGACCTTGGTTGGTGCTTCGGGGAATTGATCGGCACGGCGGACAAGGTGGATGTGAAAGCGCACAAGCTGAAGAACGGCGAACTCACCTACCGGACCACCGCTGCGACGGACTTTCCGTTCCCCGTTACGGCTTGGAACGGGGCGGACAGCTTGGGCACCGTATGGATCACCGGCAAACCCGGAAGGAATAACGCGGCGCTGCCGTGGCCGAATGCCGACCGCGTGCGGATCGATGCCATGGAGCGCACCCTGGACATCGACCGGCGCAACAACGAGGTGCGGTCCTTCGGCCTCCTGGAAACCGCACGCCTGCCTCAGCTCAAATTCCTGGCCGGGCTGGAACGTAACGACCGCCGAAGCATTTACTGGCTGCCCGCCATCGGCTACAACACGCACGATGGCTTCATGGCCGGGCTGGCGCTGCACAACACCACCTTCCCTTCCCAACGCTTGGAATGGGCAGCGGCGCCGCTGTACGGTTTCCAAAGCAATCGGTTGGCCGGTGGCGCGCGCGTGATGTGGAACCACGACCGGCTGCGCAGCAACTGGCTGCGCAACATCCATGTTGGCCTCTCCGGCTTTGCCGCCTCGCTGTACGGGGTGAGCGATGTGGAGCAATGGTACCAGCGCCTGGTGCCCAGCATCCAGTTCGACCCGAAACTGAACACCACAGGCCCGGAGGCGTACCTGCGCTACCGCAGCGTGATCCTTTGGGAACACGCGGAAGGCACATACCACTACGCGGACCGGGAAGTGCCGATCAATAGCACGGGCAACAGCGTGTACCACGAGCTCAGCGCGAACATAGCGCAGCGCAACGGCTTCAATCCTTACAGCCTTACGCTCACCTCGCTGAATTCCGATGCCTTCAACCGGTTGGCCTTGGAGGCCAAGTGGAGCGCCATTTACGACACGCACAAGCACCGCATCACCTTCCGCGCGTTCACGGGCACCTTCCTGCGCAAGGACCGCAGCCTGATGACTTCCGCCATGGGCTGGCGCATGTACTGGGGCAGCAGCGACCTACTATACGACCATCTCTATTTCGACCGCCAGTACACGGGGCAGAACACCAGCGCGCAGTCCAACATCGACCAAGGCGGCTTCCGCACGCCAACGTCCATCGGCACATCGGACACGTGGATCGCTGCGCTGAACACGGAGATCGACTTCCCCTTTGCATTGCCGCTCGCCGCATTCGCCAGCTACGGTGCGGCACCGGTCACGCTGGTAACGCAGGATGGCAAGACCACGGACTGGCGCGGCAATTGGGAGGCTGGCATCGGCTTGCGCCTGTGGCGCGACATGGTGGAAGTGTGGGTGCCGTTGGCTTTCTCGGAAGACATCCAAAAGGAGCAGGAGCTTCGCGGATTTGTCTTTACCGATCGTATACGTTTTGTGCTTGCGCTGGAAAAGATGGATCCCACGCAGGCGCTGCGGAAGTTGCCGCATTGAGCTCCTGGCCTTCGTTCCTGTTCCACGCTCGGCACACTGCCTCGCGCACTAGGGTTCCTTTTTTGTTACCTTTGGGCGAAGTATGAGCAATGGTCCCCCTACCGGGATAGTATGGTTTACCGATCAAGTAAGCTGACCGGAAGAATAAGCATGAAATTCAGTGAGCTGAAGAAGAAGCTGAAGCAGGCTGGTTTCAGGCTTGAACAGCAGGGCAAAGGTTCCCATCGGATCTGGTACAATAAGCAAAGTGGAAAGAGGATCATTTTCCCGGACCATGGAAGCAAGGAGATACCCAAAGGCACGGCAAACAGCATCATGAAAGATGCAGGGATCAAGTAAGAGCAAATGAAAAGGAAAGTAAAGGTTGAACGAGGCAAGGACGGCTATGCCGCTGCTTTCTCGGAAAGGGGATTTACGATCGTTGGCACCGGGAACTCCCTGGCTGAGATCGAAGCTTCGCTTCAAGACGGTATTGACAGTGCGGCCTCCGTCTCAAAGGATGATGATCTGGAATATTGGAGGCAGTTGAAGGTCGAACTGAGCTTGGACGTTCCCAGCATCTTCGCCTATTTCGGGACGCTGAACGTAAAGGCATTCGCCGAGCGGATCGGCATGAACCGTAGCCTGCTCCAACAATACGTGAGCGGGAAAAAAATGCCGGGTGAAACACAGAGCATACGGATCCTCAAGGGAATCAATGACCTGGGGCGCGAGTACTTGGCGTTGAAGGTTTAGCCCGGAAGCTGCCGTCGGATTTCGCGAACCCGGGCAGGGTTATTAGCGGGTACCCTGCCGGGTCAGGCAAGGAGCAGGACTTGCGCGGCTTTACGTTCACGGACCGGATCCGCTTTGTACTGGCACTGGAAAAGATGGACCCCACGCAGGCGCTGCGGAGGTTGCCGCATTGAGGAATTGCAAGCGTTCAGCGTATCTTGGCACCATGCCCAAGGTCTTACTGCGGGAAGGATACAGCTTCTATTTCTGGAGTGATGAGGGCAGTGAACCACCGCGTGTGCATGTTAGCAAGGGACCGGGCTTGGCCAAATGGTGGCTGGAACCAGAGCCTGCGGTGGAATACTCCAACGGATTCAAGAAACAAAAGCAACGCAGGATCGCGGAATTGATCAAGGAACACCATGAAACGCTCATCCAAGCCTGGAAAGACCACTTCGACGCACACTGACGATGTCCATGCCAAAGACCCGTTGGACCGGTTGATCATAGAGGATGGGCTTCGTATCAAGAACATCTCCCCCGTGTCGGACGGCAGTGCTTTGGTGCTAACGCTAACGAATGGCACCACTGTGTTTGCCCCCTTGGATGAAGTTCCGCAACTGGCGAAGGTTGGCCCCAAGCAGCGATTGAACTACAAGCTTGTGGCCAACGGAACAGCTATTGGGTGGGAAGAGCTGGATGTCCACCTTTCCCTGAAGGGTTTCCTGACCAGTATTGTTCGCAGCGAGGTAATCCGACGATTGACCGAACCAGGTCAGCCCGGACCAGCCCTGATCCCGCACCGAAAGCCAATTCGTACAACGAAGGCTGTAAAATAGCGGGTAATAAGGTCCGCATTGTGCTATCCTTGGAATAAATGGACCCGACGCAAGCGTTCCGGCGGTTGCCGCAATGAGCGCCGGGCTGGAACCGCCCATCCCTGCCCCATCTTTGGGCCCATGCCCACAGGCCAACAGGTTTACTTCCTTTCCGACTTCCACCTCGGTGTGCCCGACCATGAGGCCAGCACGGCGCGGGAAAAACGCATCGTCCGCTTTTTGGAGGAAGCTGCCAAGGACGCCACGGAGATCCACATCCTGGGCGACCTGTTCGACATGTGGTTCGAGTACAAGCAGGTGGTGCCGCGCGGCTTTACCCGCCTGCTGGGGAAACTCTCCGAGCTGCACGACCGGGGAATCCCCGTGCACATCCACATCGGCAACCACGACATGTGGGCCTTCGACTACCTGCCCAAGGAAACCGGTGTTACCCTGCATCAAGAACCGATCGTGCGCGAATGGGATGGCAAGCGCCTGTACATCGGGCACGGCGACGGGCTCGGGCCGGGCGACCACGGCTACAAGTTCATCCGGAAAGTGTTCCGCAACAAGCTGATGCAATGGTGCTTTGCACGGCTGCACCCCAATTTCGGTTTGGGCATCGCGCATTTCTGGAGCGACCGCAGCAGGAAGAAGAACTACGAGAACGACCGCATGTGGTTAGGTGCGGACAAGGAATGGCTGGTGCAGTATTGCCGGGAGCTGCTGCATAAAGACCACTTCGACTTTCTGATCTTCGGGCATCGGCATTTGCCGGTGGACATGGAACTCGTTCCTGCAGGGTCCGCTTTGCGCGACCCTGCGATGGTGACCTCAGGGTCCCCTGCGGGAGACCCTGAGGGAGCAACCAAGGGAGACCCTGCGGGAACGAGTTCCCGGTACATCAACCTCGGTGATTGGATCACACACTTCACTTACGCCGTGTTTGACGGGGAGGATATGAAGCTGATGAAGCGCGAGGGGGATGGATCGCTGAGTGCGGACCGCAGGATCAGCGGGGGGCCGGCGGCGTAGGGCGAAGGGCGTAGTTCGTGGGATATACGGCACGGTAGCTACACCCTTCCTAGGCCGATCCCTCCGAAGAACGAACGGCCTATCACTTCCCTCCCCAGCGTTCCACCAGGTCAACCAGGCGGGCGCTGTAGCCATACTCGTTGTCGTACCAGCCCATGATCTTCACCATGTTGCCTACCACGCTGGTGAGCTTGGCGTCGAAGATGCAGCTGGCGGGGTCGCCCACGATGTCGATGCCTACGATGGGATCCTCGGTGTAGCGCAGGATGCCCTTCATGCGGCCCTCAGCCAATTCCTTGAAGTGCGCGTTGATTTCCTTCTCGGTCTTCAGGTTCTTCACGCGGCAGGCGATGTCGGTGATCGAGCCATCGGGCACGGGCACGCGGATGCCGGTGCCGCCGAGCTTGCCTTCGAACTTGGGCAGCACGCGGGTAACGGCCTTGGCCGCGCCGGTGGTGGTGGGAATGATGCTGACGGCGGCAGCACGCGCGCGGCGCAGGTCGCGGTGCGGGGCATCGTGCAGGCGCTGGTCGCTGGTGTATGCATGCACTGTGCTGATGAAGCCGTCCTCAATGCCGCACACTTCATCCAGGCCGACGATCATGGGTGCCGCACAGTTCGTGGTGCAGCTCGCATTGCTGATGATGTCGTCCGGGCCGTCCAACACCTCATCATTGATGCCGAGCACAACGGTCTTGGTGGTTTTGTCCTTGGCAGGAGCTGAAAGCAACACCTTTCGTGCCCCGGCCTTCAGGTGCGCCGTGGCCAGTTCGCGGGTGAGGAAATGCCCGGTGCTCTCGATCACCACGTCAATGTCGAGTTCCTTCCACGGCAGCTTCGCGGGATCCTGCTCGGCGAAGAGCGCGATCTTTCGGCCACCGACCACCAAATGCTTGGCATCGTGGGCCACCTGCTCCTGGTTCACTCCGTGTACGGAATCATACTTGAACAGGTGCGCAAGCGTTGCCGGGTCCGTGAGGTCATTGGCGGCCACAAGCTCGATGTCGTTCCGTTGCAACAGAATGCGTGAAGTAATGCGGCCGATGCGGCCAAAGCCATTGATGGCGACTCGGATCTTGGGCATGTGATGATGGTGGTTGGAGGGTCGATACAGGAACAGATTGCAACGTGAACGGTTCGCGGAGCCTCATTCGGCATGTTTCCAAGCGCGGTAGCTGCTGCGCACCAAGGGCCCGCTTTCCACAAAGAGGAAGCCGCGCTTCACGCCTTCTTCCTTGAACATTTTGAAGCGATCCGGGTGGGAGAATTCCACCACGGGCAAGTGTTTCTTGGTGGGCTGCAGGTACTGGCCAATGGTGACCACATCGCAACCCACGCTGCACAGGTCGTCCATGGTTTCCAGCACTTCATGGTCCGCTTCACCCAAACCGAGCATGATGCCGCTTTTGGTGCGCAGACCGGCTTTTTTAGCGCGCATCAGCACTTCCAGACTGCGATCGTACTTGGCCTGCACGCGCACCTTGCGGGTGAGCCGGCGCACGGTTTCCACGTTATGGCTGAGCACTTCGGGCCGCTCGGCCAGCACGGTAGCCAGGTTGTGCCATTCCCCCTTGAAGTCGGGAATGAGCGTTTCCAGTTTGGTTTCCGGACAGCGCCGTCGCACCGAACGGATGGTGCGCGCCCAGATGTCCGAGCCGCCATCCTTGAGGTCATCGCGGTCCACGGAGGTGATCACGCAGTGCTTCACGCCCATGAGTTCCACGGAGCGTGAAACACGGGCAGGCTCAAACGGATCAGGTGCCTCAGGCCTACCGGTGGCCACGTTGCAAAATCCGCACGAACGGGTACATACGTTGCCCAGGATCATGAAGGTGGCCGAGCCTGCGCCCCAGCATTCAGCGATGTTGGGGCAGTGGCCGCTCTGGCAGATGGTGTGCAGCTTGTGCTCATCCACGATGGACCGCACCTGCTTGTACTTGCCGCCGCCGGGGAGTTTTACGCGCAGCCATTCGGGTTTGCGGCGGGGTGCTTCGGCCGTGGTGGTCTCCATGCTTTCGTTCATCGGATGGCTTTGGCACCAAAGTGCATCGCCACATAGAATTCCAGAAAAAACTGCTTGTTGTGATCTTCCGCTTCCAAGGTGGCCATCTGGGGAAGCTTCGCCCCATAGGCATCCATGGTAACGCCGGCCTCCAAGGCGCGGATGCCGGTGTTGTTGCCGGCATATTCAAAATTGAACGCGAACCGGCCAAAGGCTCCCGGGTACAGCTTTATCTCGCCCAAGCCCTTGAACCAGGAGGCCCGGCCGAAGATGTTGTCCGCGAAGTGCTTCGCCGGGTCGTAGCGTTCGGTTACAATGTACTGGTAGGGGAACGCCGGCTTGCCGATCTGCAGGTACACCGGCTTGAGCAGCCCCAGTGATGGCCCAATGCCCCAGACGTAGTTCACTTCCACCCCGCTGCGCCTCACCTTCTCCGCAATACGGTGCTTGCGCCCGTAGGTGGGCCGTACCACAACCATGCTGTTGAGCTTCCCATAGAAATAGCCCCGCGCGTCCTGGTAGTTGGGATTGAAGCTCTTTACCTCCTTGGGGTGCTTCATCGACACGACGTCGATGCCCAGCATGTGGCGGTCCTTGGCCGTGGCGTACTTGCCGTATTGGAAAGTGATCCCCCATCCATCGCCGTGGATCAACGGCCCCCCATAGAACTCATGCGAGTAAAGGGTACGCCCGGCCTCATCGTACACGCTTTGCTGCGCCTGGCCATGCACGGCGGCGGCCGAAAGCAAGGGGACCAGGAAGAGCAACCTGTTGGCCATGGATCGAGTGTTCAAAGCTACGGAGGAAGAACGCCAACCGTTCCCTTTCGTTCCTTCGCACCATGGATACCGCACATGTCAAATACCTCGGCGGCTTGCGAACCGAGGCCGTCCACCTTCGCAGTGGAAGCACGATCAACACCGATGCACCCATAGATAATCACGGCAAGGGGGAGGCCTTCTCACCCACCGACCTGATGAGCACCTCACTGGCCTGCTGCATGATGACCCTGATGGGAATTGCAGCCGAGGCGCACAAGATCGACCTGAACGGTTTGGAAGCACGGGTGGTGAAGCACATGGCCGCCAATCCGCGCCGGGTGGACCGCATCGAACTTGCCTTCACCTTGAACGGCAGCCAGTTGGACCGGCACCAACGGGAACTCTTGGAACATGCTGCACGCACCTGCCCGGTTGCCATGAGCTTGGGAAAGGGCTTGGCACAGGAGGTAACGTTCAGCTACAAGTAACCGCTTGAAACGGGAAAGCCCGGCGCTTGGCCCGGGCTCGGGGGAAATCCGGGGCCGTTCAGCTCGGCTGTTCCACGGCCGGCTGTGCCGCGTGCCCGTAAGCCGGGCATGAGTGCACGCTCTTGCACGCACTGAACAGAAAGCTCGAAACGGCAAGGATCGCCAATACCTTTAAGACCTTTTTCATCGTTGGTTGACGGTGTATCAACGCATCAAAATTAGGCCCTATTACCTTGGTGCGGCCGAAATTGTTTCAACGATCCCTTGGTGATCCCCGCAAGTCCATGGACCCCGGTACCTTACCTCCACCCGACCTACCGGCCATCGACCCCGGTTGGGCACAGCGCCTGCAAGCCGAGTTCAGTGCCCCATATTTCGCCGAGCTCAAGCAATTCCTCGTGGGGGAGCGATCCCGGCATACGGTGTACCCGCGGGGTAACGATATCCTGCGTGCATTCCATGCACCGGCTTTCGGGGCGGTACGCGTGGTGATCTTGGGGCAAGACCCCTACCACGGTCCCGGGCAGGCCCACGGGCTGTGCTTCTCGGTACCCAAAGGCATACCTCCGCCGCCCTCCTTGCAAAACATGATCAAGGAGATCCAACGGGACACCGGTGCAACCGCCTCCGGCAACGGTGACCTCAGCCACTGGGCCGAACAGGGTGTACTGCTGCTGAACGCCACCCTTACCGTGCGTGCAGGCGAGGCCGCTTCGCACCAGGGGCACGGCTGGGAGCGCTTCACCGATGCGGCCATTGCCGCGCTCTCATCCGGCCGCACCGGACTGATCTTCCTGCTGTGGGGGCGCCATGCGCAGGCCAAGGAAGCATTGATCGACCAGGACCGCCACTATGTGCTGAAAGCTGCACATCCCTCGCCCTTGTCCGCCCACCGCGGCTTCTTGGGCTGCGGCCATTTCAGCGCCACCAACGAGATCCTCCAAGCACAAGGAGGGCGGCCGATCGATTGGAGCACCTGATGCGCTGTCTTTCCACCTGGGCCGCCCTGCTGCTTGCGTTGACCCTCCACGGCCAACACCAGGTGCTGACCGTGCATGCGGACACCCTCTTGCCACGGGCATGGCGCGGTCCCTTCAAGGTGGACAGCGGGCAGGTGAAGCTGCGCATCGCCGAAGTGCGCAACCGCATGGTCGCGGAAGGCTTCCTGGCCGCCAACTGCGACACGTGCACTACCAGGAACGACTCCGTGAAGTGCTCCTTCCACTTGGGCCGGCAGTTCCGGTGGGCGCGGTTGAGCGCGGGAGGAGTGCCCAAGGAGATCGCCAGTGCAACCGGCTTCCGCGAGCGCTTTTTCACCAACAGGCCCGTTACCCCAAAGCAGGTGGCCCGCCTGTTCGAGGGCTTGCTCACCGCATGTGAAAACCACGGCTTCCCCTTTGCGTCGGTGGGCTTGGACAGCCTGGTTGAACGGCAAGGGGCATTGCACGCCACCGTGGTGCTGGACAGGGGCCGCTTGGTGACCATCGACAGTGTGGTGGTGCGCGGAACCGCCCGCGTGAACCCGCGCTACCTCCAAGCATTCATCGGCATCAAGCCAGGCGACCTTTACAACGAGGCCTTGGTGCAGGGGGTGGACAGCCGCACCCGCAGTCTGCCTTTCACATCCACGCGGCATCCGGCCTACATGCTCTTCAGCCCCGAGCAGGCCAAGCTGTACCTCTTCCTGGACGCCAAGCGTGCAAGCTTGTTCAACGGCATCCTTGGCCTGGCACAGGACCCCGGCACGGGCAAGGTGAGGTTCACGGGCGACCTGGACCTCAAGCTGCGCAACGCCCTGCACCACGGCGAGGCCATCGACCTCAGCTGGCGAAGCCTGCAGGACCGCACCCAGGACCTGAAGGTCGGCTTCAACTACCCCTTTGCCTTCAACACTCCCTTCGGTGCCGACCTCGGCTTGAAACTTTTCAAGCGGGACACCACCTTCCTGGAGGTGAACGCCCGAGCCGCCCTGGAATACCTGATGGGCCGGGGGGATAAGGTGCGCGTGTTCGTGAACAACAAAAGCAGCAAGCGTTTGGGCCGGTTGATGGCCTTTGTGCCCGGGCTGGCCGATGTGAAGGTGGCCGCCTACGGCATCGGAATCCAGCGTGAGCGGTTCGACTACCGGTTCAATCCCCGGAAGGGCATCGGGCTCGACATCGAGGCATCCGCAGGCAATAAACGCAGTTCCACCTCCACCTTTCCCGATTCAGCGGTGGCCGTGCACCGCAGCATCCAATACGAGATCAACGGCCAGGTGGCCTGGCACATCCCGGTAGGCAAGCGCGGAACCGTGCGATTGGCGGCACAAGGGGGCGGCATGTTGAACGACAAGCTGTACGCCAACGAACTCTTCCGCATCGGGGGCAACCGCAGCCTGCGCGGCATGGACGAGGCCTCCATTTACAGTTCCGCCTTTGCCATCGGCACTGTGGAATACCGGTTCCTGTTCGAGGAAAACAGCAACCTTTTCCTTTTCGCCGACCAAGGCTGGTGGGAGGACCAAAGCCGCTCCCCGCTGCTTTCCGACACCCCGTCGGGATTCGGCCTTGGCACCAGCTTCGAGACCAAGGCCGGCATCTTCTCCGTCAGCTATGCCTTGGGGCGGCAGTTCAACAACCCCGTGGAACTGCGCAACGGCAAAGTGCACTTCGGTTTCAGCAGTCTGTTCTGACCCGGCTTGTGCAGCAGGGTTCGTTGCGAGGGTCGAAATCACAAGGACAGCGCGGATTTCACCGGGAAGGAATAGCACAAGCTATTGTGCCGAGGGGAAACCCGGCGAAGCGTACGCTGCCGTAGTGATTTCGGGCCGTAGTAGAAATCCTGCTGCACATTCCGGGTCTGAGCACGCCTAGGCGGTGCCACCCGCCCCATGGTGATAAGTCCGCACCCGGCGTTGCGGGCCCGGCCCCGCAACGCCCGCATCTTCGCAGCTGCCCTGCCAAACATGGGAAGCCTCCGCAACGTTCAAACCCGGCAATGCGCCCCATGAAGCCTTTGTTGGCCGCTGTCCTGATCGGTGCATCCTTGTCCTCCGCAGCCCAGTCGGGCACGGACCTGGCCATGGCCGCCAAGCCCAACAAACAGGTATTGGCGGACTTTCTGC
>ENA-UOUJ01000334-UOUJ01000334.1-activated-sludge-metagenome-genome-assembly--contig:-NODE-334-length-35387-cov-5.132939_pt1 | contig 35387 bp, 35 predicted proteins | sample MGYA00249839_ERZ747224 | MGnify/ENA primary metagenome ERZ747224 (study PRJEB28782, sample SAMN03220277) | activated sludge metagenome | biome: wastewater; feature: sewage sludge; material... | reverse complement strand
CATGGGAGTCGCGAACAACCGCTCGATTGCCTGGGGGATCGCCAAGGCCGTTGTCGCCCAGGGCGCCGAAGTGGCGCTGACATATCAGGGCGACGCACTGAAAAAGCGGGTGCAGCCTCTCGCGGCCGAACTCGGCACGAACGTTGTTCTTCCGTGTGACGTCACGGATAAAGCCTCCGTCGACGCCCTCTTCGCCGAACTCGAGCGCACATGGGGACGTCTCGACTTTCTGGTTCACGCCATCGCATTCTCGGACAAGAACGAGCTCGATGGGCGTTATGTGGACACCAGCGAAGAGAACTTCACCCAGACAATGCTGGTCTCATGTTACTCGCTGACGGCGCTGGCACGCCGCGCCGAGAAGCTCATGACGGATGGCGGCTCCATTATCACCCTCACCTATTACGGCGCCGAGAAGGTAATGCCGCACTACAACGTGATGGGCGTCGCCAAGGCTGCGCTCGAAGCCTCGGTACGCTATCTCGCAGCAGATCTCGGCAAGAACAACATCCGCGTCAATGCGATCTCCGCCGGACCCATCAAGACTCTCGCCGCCTCCGGCATCGCCGACTTCCGCTACATCCTGCGCTGGAACGAATACAATTCCCCGCTGCGGCGCACGGTAACGCTCGACGATGTCGGCGGGTCCGGTGTCTATCTCCTGTCGGACCTATCCAAGGGCGTGACGGGCGAAGTCCATCACGTGGACGCGGGCTATCACGTGCAGGGCATGAAGAACGAGGATGCCCCCGACATCTCCGTCGTCAAGAGCGACGTCTGAACGCGGCAGAGACAGGAGCGCGGCATTTTCATGCCTCGCGCTCCGCGCCTTCGGATGCCATGATCACCTCATGCGGGACAGCCCGACGATCTACTTCATCCGCCACGGCGAAACGGACTGGAACCGCGACCGCCGTTACCAGGGCCAACGCGATATTCCGCTGAACGAGACAGGCCGCACCCAGGCACAGCGGAACGGCCGTGCGCTCCGGGCCTTTCTGCCGGCGATCGGACGCGCGCGCTTCATCGCAAGCCCGCTTCAGCGTACGCGCGAGACGATGGAAATCATCCGCTCCGAGCTGGACCTACCCGCGGACGACTACCAGACCGACTCCGACCTGGTCGAACTGTCGTACGGCCAATGGGAAGGCACACTGCAGGACGATCTGGCGGCACACGATCCCGAAGGCCTCGTCGCCCGCCAGGCCGATCCGTTCCGCTGGCGTCCGGAAGGCGGAGAGAGCTACGCCGATCTTTTCGCGCGTGTCGAACGCTGGGCCCGCACGGTCACCGAAGACGTTGTCGTCGTCTCCCACGGCGGCGTCTCGCGCTGTCTGCGCGGCCACCTGCTCGCTCTCGATCCGCTCGGCATTCCCGATCTCGAAAGCCCACAGGATCGCGTCCTGATCCTCGCCAAGGCCAGCATGCGCTGGCTCTGACGGCCCCGCGTGGCCGCAGCTTGCATACGAAATCGAAAAGGGCTTCGGCGCGCGACGGCGCGCCCGCGCCCAGTGGCGCGGCCTTCAACAAACCACCGCACCTCTTATCCGAAGCCTGCCGCAGCTTGTGTCAAAAACAAAAAAGGGAGCCGGAGCAGCGGCCGCTCCAACTCCCTCATAAGCATCACACTGAATGACAGATCCCTCGTCCACGGTTGCTCAGACCGCGGGGAACGATCCGCTAAAAAAAGCGCCCTGGAACCGAGCCGGCCGTTAAGCGGCTCTTCTTCCCACCGAAACGCCTTATGCAGAAGGCGCACGGCGACGCGGGCACATGACTGCTTACCTGCGTCGCGGGAACATGCAAAATGAATCCCGCGCACGAACCTCCCTTGCTGCGGGCCCATCTGGCACTTAAGACAGGACGGACACACCGGCACAACGCGCGGTTGCCGATGCTATCGTTTTGAATTTCCGGGGCTGGGACGCGCCACGGCCCCCAAGAGCGGCGTTCATGTCACACAACACCTTCGGCCATTTGTTCCGCATGACGACCTGGGGCGAAAGCCACGGGCCTGCCATCGGCTGCGTGGTGGACGGATGCCCCCCAGGACTCCCGCTCACAGCCGAAGACATCCAGACCGACCTCGACCGCCGTAAGCCTGGGCAATCGCGGTTCACCACCCAACGCCGCGAGGCCGATCAGGTCGAGATTCTGTCGGGTGTCTTCACGGATGCACATGGACAGCAGGTGACAACGGGCACGCCGATCTCGCTGCTGATCCGCAACACCGATCAGCGGAGCAAGGACTACGGCGAGATCAAGGATGCGTTCCGGCCGGGCCATGCCGACTTCACCTATTGGGCAAAGTACGGCATCCGCGATCACCGCGGCGGTGGCCGCTCTTCCGCGCGCGAAACGGCAAGCCGCGTCGCAGCAGGCGCCATCGCGCGCAAGGTGCTCGGGCCCAACATCGTCATCCGTGGCGCACTTGTGCGGATTGGAAAACTCGCGATTGATCGCTCTCGCTGGGACTGGAACGTGGTTGCCTCCAACCCATTCTTCTCGCCTGATCCTGGCATTGTGCCCGAGTGGGAGCGTTATCTGGACGACGTGCGCAAATCCGGCTCCTCGATCGGCGCTGCCGTCGAGGTCGTAGCGGAAGGCGTGCCCGCCGGGCTCGGCGCGCCGCTTTATGGCAAGCTCGACCAGGATCTTGCGTCTGCCATGATGAGCATCAACGCCGTCAAAGGCGTTGAGATCGGAGCCGGCATGTCGGCAGCCGAACTCACGGGCGAAGCGAATGCTGACGAAATCCGTATGGGCGCCGACGGCAAACCTCACTTCCTCTCAAACAACGCAGGCGGCGTGCTCGGTGGAATTTCGTCGGGGCAGCCGGTCGTCTGCCGTTTTGCGGTCAAGCCGACTTCGTCGATCCTCACGCCGCGCCAAACCATTGATTCCGCGGGCAACGAGACGGAGATCGTCACCAAGGGGCGGCACGATCCCTGCGTCGGCATTCGCGCGGTGCCTGTGGGCGAGGCCATGATGGCAGTTGTTCTTGCAGACCACCTGCTCCGCCACCGCGCGCAGAACGATCATCACGCCTCATCCGAAATTTAGAAAGAATTTTCCAAGCCTCGGTCACAAGGTGGACACTTCGCGAAAATAAGTAACCGCTATGGATCGGGATGCCTTATGCTCGTGCCACGATAAGAGCACGCGTCCCAGCCCGTTGGGCTCGAAGCCGGCAGATTATGCATTCGCCGCACCCTGCGCGCCCGAACGGACAAACGCCGAGAGGACCGCGAAATGACCACGGATCGTTCGGATCGGGGCACGTTCCCGCGTGCTGAGATCCATGTCGGATGGTTGAGCGAGAGAAACGCTTGGCTCGTTACGCATGGTGGAAAGACGCTGACGCCGGGCAGCTTCAGGCGCAGAGCGTATGCCATCGCATTTGCGCGCGCGATCGCGGCAAGCCGGGATGCGGAAATGGTCGTTCGTGACGCGAACGGCGAAATCACGCGCCATCAGCCGGGCACACTGAGCTATCCGACAAAGCTCGATTGAGAGGCCCCTAGCGCTTCGCAAATACGATTGAAAGGTTGTTTGCGGGCATCTCGTGAATTGCGGGTGTGCCAAAGCCATGTGCCGACGCAATACGCGTAACCTCCTCCAGATCGCGGACACCCCACGCAGGATTGCGCAACCGTAGTGAACGGTCGAAGGCTTCGTTGCTGTCTGCGGTATGTCGTCCGTCGCGTCGAAACGGGCCGTAGAGAAAAAGAAGACCGCGTTCGCTCAAAACGTGCTGAGCACCGCGAATGAGAGCTTCGGTCGCCGACCACGGCGCAATATGGATCATGTTAAGCGAAACGACGGCAGCCGCCGATGAAATCGGCCAAGGCTGCTCCATGACGTCGAGGAGCAACGGGGAGCGAACGTTTTGGAGATCCGCCTCCGCCATCCACTGCGCAATGGATCGAAGCGAAGACGCATCGCACTCACTCGGCTGCCAAGTGAGATGTGGCATCACACGTCCGAAATGGACGACATGCTGCCCTGTACCGCTGCCGATTTCGAGCACGAGCCCTTCGCGAGGCAGCACATCTTTGAGAATGCCGGAAATGGGGTCTTTGTTGCGCTCCGCCGATGGGCTGGCGAAGCGGTCTCCAACACGACCGGCCGGCGTTGCACGCCGCATAGTCTTCACCCACGCAATATCACGAATTGCAATGCGCCTGTTACAGCACCCTTCGAAAGATCATAGCACCCAAAGCCGACGCGCTTACAAGCGATGGCCTCCTGGACGTACGACGCGTGAGGGCAAAAGGACGGTCAGTTTGGCATTTGCCGCGACGCCCTCCACTCTGCGAGGTTGATCACCTGCGCGGTGTGATCTCGTGGAAGCGACAACATCAGCACCTTGCGGCGCTGACGCTCGCGGTACCGGTCGACGAGATACCAAACCGGATAACCAATCACGAGGAAGCTATGCTTGCCCTTCGACATCGCTGAGCTCCTTACGGCCAACAGGGCGATCACACCCGCTCGGCTGAGTCGGCGCTAGTGCCAAAGCGCAACAATGCGAAATGCAACGCGCATCCCGTCAGGAGCCCAGTGGTGCGTTTACAAGCGGACACCATGGGCTGGATCCCATATGTTGTCGCACCCCGCGCTCCATGCCATAGATCGCCGCTCCGCAGCACCTTCGGAAAAACATGATCGAAAGCATCATCGCGGGCTATGCACCCATCATCGCCCTAGCCATCGTCCTCCTGACATTCACGGCATTTTTGTTCGAACGCTTCCCGCCCGAGGTGACGGCCTCCGTCGGAGCGGCCGCCTTCGTCGTGCTGGGGCTCGTTCAACCCACAGAAGCGCTCGCGGTTTTCTCCAACCCGGCTCCGCTGACCATCGCGGCGATGTTCGTGCTGACCGGCGCCCTCGTTCGCACCGGCGTGCTCGAACGCGTCGCCGGTGCAATCCTGGACTACTCCGGAGACAGTCCCACAGTCGCAATCGTCACTTTGATGCTTGTCATCGTCGCAATCGGCGGCTTTATCAACAACACCCCGCTGGTCCTGATCCTCATCCCCATCGCGATCCGCATCGCGAACAAGTTCGATATCGCATCGACCCGTCTGCTCATTCCGGTGTCGTACGTCACCATCCTCGCCGGCACATGCACGCTGATCGGCACCTCGACCAACCTGCTCGTCGATGGCGTCGCGCGGGAACATGGAATGGAAGCGTTCTCGATCTTCGAGATCACGCCTGTCGGCATTGTCACAGCGATATCGGGTTTGCTGCTCCTGGGGCTCTTCGGCCGCTTCCTCCTTCCCGACCGGCGTGACGAAAGTGCCGGTCTCGAAAACGGCGAAGTCGAATTCCTGTCGGAGATCACGGTTCTGAACGAAGGCGCGTTCACGGAGGAGCCGATCGGAGACATCAGCGCGCTCAAACTTCCCGGGCTTCGGCTTCTCGGCATAAACCGCAGCGGCGAGGTGATGCGCGAGGACCTGGAGGAAATCACCCTCAAGAAAGGTGACCGGCTCATCGTTGCCGCGACGACGTCCGAACTTCTGACGCTCGCCGAAAGAAAATCGCTTCGGGTCGGCCTCGCCCGCTCCCTAGCAGCGCCTTCCGATCCGATCGTGGTCGAAGCCGTCGTCGCGCCGCAGAAAGCGTCAATCGGCCGGCGCATTGCCGATTTGGCGCTCGGCAGCCGATTTGGCGTGCGCGTGCTGGGCGTTCATCGCCATCAGCACATCCCCGGAAGGAACCTTGAAAGCACCCTCCTTCGCCCCGCCGACAGGCTGCTCCTGGAAGGCCCGGCGTCAGGCCTCGACGCGATGTCTCAGCAGGGTTTCCTCGTCTCCGTTACCCGCACGGCCGGCCGCGCCTTCCGGCGTTCAAAAGCGCCCATCGCACTCTTGGCGCTCGCAGGCGTCGTCGTCCTCGCCGCATTGAATGTCATGGACATCACCATCCTTGCGATGCTTGCGGTGGTCGCAATCCTCGTTCTGCGCTGCATCGACAGCGACGAGGCCTGGGGCGCGATAGACGGCGGCATTCTCGTGTTGATCTTTTCCATGCTCATCATCGGCGTCGGCCTTCAACGCACCGGCGCCATCGACCTGATCGTCTCCGGCATCAGTCCTCTCCTCTCCGGGCTGTCCCCGCTCGCACTGCTGATCGTGGTGTATCTCCTGACATCCACGCTGACCGAATTGATCACCAACAACGCCGTGGCGGTGGTGATGACCCCGATCGTGCTTGGTATTGCATCTCAAATGGGCATCGATCCGCGGCCGCTCGTCGTCGCAGTCATGTTCGGCGCGAGCGCAAGCTTTGCGACGCCCATCGGCTACCAGACGAACACGCTGGTTTATGGTGCGGGCAACTACCGCTTTTCGGACTTTATGAAAGTCGGCATCCCGATGAATATCATCGTCGGCCTTGCGACGTGCTTTGCGATCTACTTCTATTACGACATGTGACGCAGATTACGCCTTACGACGTATCAAGCGTCAGGTGCCTTAAACGTCGGGCACCGTAAGCCGCGGCGCCCAGTCCTCGGTCTTGCGGGCCGCAATGCGCCGCTCGGCCAGGACACGCCACCCCTCGGCAAGCTCGGGCAGCGCAGCCATCTCGGCGAGGTCGTCGTAGCGATCCTTGTCGCGGTACAGCAACGTAAGCACGCGCGCCAGCGGCCATGCAGGCTGAAGCCGCTGCACATGGATAAGGCTATCGCCCGGCTGCGCTTCGCCTTCCTCCAGGACACGATAATACCAACCCGTGCGGCCGGACGCCTGAGTCTTGAAAGCCACGTCGTCCCGCCCGAAGCGAACGTTGAGTTTCCAGCACGGTTGGCGACCCTGGCTCACCTGCAACAGCGCCCCTCCAAACTGGATCACATCGCCGATGCAAACCGTTTCCTCAGTCCAGCCGGTCGTCGAAATATTTTCGCCGAACGCGCCCGATTGCGTAAGCAAAGGGTGTTCGCCGATATCGCCGCGCCAGGCCTCGTAGTGCTCGAATGCGTAGTGATGAAGCGCCTTCTCGGGGCCGCCATGATGCTTGGTGTCGGCTTGGGCATCGCCAACCAGTCCGTTGCGCACGATACGCCACGGCCCCGGTATTTTGTCCTTGGCAATACCGCTCGTATGCCCCTTGCTTCCCAGAGGCCGGATTCCGCCGCACAGCACATCCGCAGAGGTGGGCACAAGCATCTTATGTAGCGTCCGCTAAATGTGTCTAACCGTCGCTTCGAAGCATTGCAGATGCGCGAGCGCAATGGTCAAAATCGGCGTATCGATGCTGTGCCGACGGGCGCGCCTGAGCATATCGCCAAGAATATGATCCGCTTCCGTGCGCTGTCCACTCAGGATGTCGCGCAACATGGATGACGTGAACGTCGATCCTCTTTCCGTGAGCACGCGTCTGTAGGACGCCATGGACGCGTCGTCGGGGGCAAACCCTTCCGCACGAGAAACAGCCAGGCATTCATCCAAGAGTTGAAGAGCGGTGTCCTCTCCGCCTTCGGCCGACATAATCGTACCGATGCTCGCGCGCATGAGGCAGGTGATCCCTGCGAGCGTCGTGAGGAACACGAACTTGTTCCACATATCCTGCCGAATGTTCGTGCTGAGCCGCGCATCGACGTGAGCGTTGGCCAGCCGCATCACAAAGTCCTCAGCGACGGTGTCGGCCTCGCCCGTCTCCGTCCCAACCGTCGCCGAAAAGAACGGCGTCAAATGCGCGACGACACCATCTTTCCTCAGCGTCGAAGCGCCATGCACAAGACCACCGAGCACCGGCACACCGGGAAATCGCCGCCGCAACACATCGAGATGCGCAACACCGTTGAGAAACGGCAAAATGCGCGTTTGCGGCCCAAGGCCGGCCGCCACGACATCAAGCGCACTTTCCAGCGCCGGCGCCTTGCAGGCGATAACGATGAGGTCCGCCGAAAAGCTGGCCGGCGGAGTGAGAACGGCGTCAACAGTGCCCGTGAAAGGCCCGAGCGGACTATCGACAACGAGGCCGCCCGCCGCAAGTTGCGCCCGCCGCGCCTCCCGCACGACGAACATCACGTCCACGCCTGACGCGAGGAGCCGCGCTCCGACATAACCGCCCACACCCCCGGCGCCGACAATCAAAACTTTCATCGCGATGACGCCTCCATTCGAACACCGGATCGTGCGCCCGACAGCTGCCCTCGTCCGCTAGGGGCTCGCCCACCCACCTCAAGCGCCTCTTGATTATATCGCATTACGATATAGCATTGCGTCCTCGCTCGCTACCGATCCCGGACGCCGCACCGAAGTTGGAAACTCACACCGATGGCAAAATCGAAAGACCCACGAACGATTGCAGCACGCAAGGGGATCGCCGCGGATACGAGCTTCGGGGCGGTTGCGCCTCCGATCCACCTCTCGACGACGTATGTCTTCCCGGAATTCGCACAAGCAGGCGCCCACGATTACTCCCGCACGTCGAACCCGACGCGGTCGTTGTTGGCCGACACGCTGGCCGATTTGGAGGGTGGCGAAGGGGCCGTCGTGACCTCGTCGGGTATGGCTGCCGTCGATCTCGCGATGAGCCAGCTTCGTTGCTTCGACCTCCTGATTGCCCCTCACGACTGTTACGGAGGAACACACCGCCTCCTCTCCGCACGCCGCGACATGAAGCATTTCGACGTCCTGTTCGTCGATCAGGGAAACCCCGAGCAACTGGAAGAAGCCTTTGCAGCTTCCCCAACGATGATCTTCATCGAAACGCCAAGCAATCCCCTGATGCGCGTCGTCGACATTCGCGCAATCGCCGAGCGCGCGAAACGCGCAGGAGCGAGAGTGGCAGTCGACAACACGTTCCTATCCCCTGCACTACAAAGGCCGCTGAGCCTCGGAGCCGATTACGTCATTCATTCCACGACCAAGTATCTCAACGGGCATTCCGACGTTGTTGGCGGAGCCGTCGTCTGCGCCAAAAAATCGGAAGCCGAGATCTTTTCCGGCTGGGCAAATGTGATTGGAACAACCGGATCGGCCTTCGACGCATATCTGACGCTTCGAGGCATCCGAACGCTTTTTCCTCGCATCGCGCAGCAACAGCAATCGGCACTTGCCATCGCCAAACATCTGGAAAGATGCCCGGCCGTCGAGCGCGTGCATTATCCCGGGCTGCCGTCTCACGGAGGCCACGCTATCGCCAAAGCACAACAGTCTGGCTTCGGCGCCATGTTGAGCTTCGAGCTTGCGGGTGGCGAAGACGCCGCCCGGCGTTTTGTCGAGAACATTCGAATCTTCACCCTCGCCGAATCGCTCGGCGGCGTGGAAAGTTTGGTCGCTCATCCCGCCACCATGACCCATGCCGGTATGGACCCGGATGCGCGCGCGGCCGCCGGCATCACCGACGGCCTTCTCCGTCTTTCGATCGGTCTCGAAGCCGAGGAAGACTTGATGGAGGACCTGGACACCGCGCTCGCCGCATCCCGTCCTGCGCGACCGCTCCGGAAAAAGCGAGCATAACCGCTCGCACCGCAGATGCTTAATCTCCGGGCTGCACAATCGGCGCGACCAGCCGCGCACCATGTCCTACGAACTGTCCCCGGTGGACCGCGATCCCAAGCTCCAGCGATTGCGCAATCCGCTCCGCACGATCGATGAACAGGAGAGCGGCGTCGGTCGGACAGAGCTCCCGCGCGGTCTCCCGAAAGATCGCCAGCCATCGGTCGAAATGTGCGCTCGAAACGCCGGGAAGCTCCGCATGCACCTTCATCGGCGAACCCTTGTAGCGCCCCGTCATCAACGTGACCGAAGACCAGAACGCACACAGCTTGGCGAGATGATGATCCCAGTCGTCGATCGCGCCATTGAAGATCGGGCCGAGCACGTCGTCCGCACGCACACGCGCATAGAATCCATGAACGAGATCATGAATCATATGCTCCGTGACCCCGGCGGCAACCCCAGGTGCTTTGGGATGGATGTCGCGGACCGCCGTCATGTCAAACACTCTCCATGGCAAGTGGCACACGCGCCGACGAGAGCACGCGCTCCGTCATATAACGAGCATGAGCGCCAGCATAATCCATAACGGCGCCGGAGCCGCAACCCAGACAAGGGCAACCGCAAGGCTGCGAAGAAGCTTTGTCTGCCGCGGCGCTATAGGCATGGATGCCGGCAAAGCCTGGTTCAAGTCATTGGCCATAAAAGCCTCCCGATCCAATCCAATACGCGCTAAGTGCAAAGAACGTTGCGTAACCGACGATCATCCCCCAGCGCACAGTCGAGATGAAGACATCGCCCACAGGGTCGGGATGCGCAGGACCGGCGCCTTCATCGTCTTGATGAAACTGCCGCACAAGACTTGCAAACAGGATGAAAAGCCCAAGCGTGGCGATTTCGGCCAAAAGCACGACCGTCGTCATGAGTTCCCTCCTCCAACTGCAGCTCCGCCACCTTCGCGGGCTATGCGGGAGACGCGCTGAGTGCGAGCACGTTTCTAATAGATATATATATGATACATCTTATTGAGACCTTGTCCGACTGGATAAGGCATGTCAAGAATGAATCTAATGCAGATTGACGCAGGATCGAGATGCAGCTGACCACCTTCTCAGATTACGCGCTCCGCATGCTCATGTACGCGCACGCGGCCGGAAATCGGCTCGTAACGATTGAGGAGATTGCAGGCTCCTACGGTATTTCGCGCGCGCACCTGATGAAGGTCGCCAACACATTGACGCGCGCGGGCTATCTGACGGCGGTTCGCGGGCGCGCGGGAGGATTGAAGCTCGGCAAGCCCGCCGAGGACATTCGCCTCGGCGACGTCGTGCGCGCAACGGAGCCGGATTTCGCGCTCGTCGAATGTTTCGCGACGGACAGCCAGTGCGTCATCGGCAATTGCTGCCGCCTGCCTGCGGTTTTGCGGCGCGCGCTCGGCGCATTTCTAGCCGAACTCGACAAGCACACAGTGGCAAGCATAGCGCTGCGCCCGAAGGATTTCAGGCAGGTCTTCGACATGGGCGACGACAACCGCCGGCCGGCGGCGAGATAGCAAATCGGTTGCCCCGCGCGGGCCAGAAATCAGACACCGCGCCCAGCGCGCAGCCGATTGTAAAGCAGCCCGCACACGACAATGATCGTGGCCCCGATGAAAACGGGCGCGATCAAGAACGGCCAGCCGGCACCAGCCAGCGCAACGACAATGGGATTGGCCCCAGCCGGGGGATGGATCGTATCGCTGAGGATCATGGCCGCGATGGCGAGCCCGACACCGGCCGCGACACCGAGCACACCAGCTCCGAGAGCAGTCACCGCGGCAAGCCCGACTGCCGCCGAGACGACGTGCCCTCCGATAACGTTACGGGGGCGCGCGAAAGGACTGGCCGGCACGCCGAAGACAAGAACGCAACTGGCCCCGAACGGAGGAATGAGAAGGGGGAGAGCGTCCGTGGCATTCATAAGGGCCAAGACCCCAATTGCCAACGCACCGCCGAGACCTGCCAAAATAGCATGACGCCAGGGCAGCGCAGCGACCCATTGGCGCGCACGCACGTCGAACGGAATATCAATAGTATCTTCGCGGCTCGGCATGGCGCCCCCCCTGAAAAGGAAAGCCCGGCGGATGGCACGCACCCGCCGGGTCGGAGTTATCGCTTGAACTTCGCGGCCTCTTCCGAGCCCGCCGTAGCGTTTCCTGCGCTGTAGGAATGCGCACCGACGCCTGCGAGCTTGCCGCCCTGAACGATGAGATACTCGTCCCGGATCGGCTTGCTCGCGAAATAGCATTCCAGAATCTCGCGTACACCCGCGGCGTAGCGCGTTTGGGCAGAAAGCGAAGTGCCGGAAATATGCGGCGTCATGCCGTGATACGGCATCGTCCTCCACGGATGATCCTGCGGCGCAGGTTGCGGGAACCACACATCGCCCGCGTAGCCCGCAAGCTGGCCGCTTTCGAGCGCGCGAACGATAGCGTCCCGATCGCACAGCTTGCCGCGCGCAGTGTTCACCAGATACGCGCCCCGCTTGAAGTTTTTGAGCGTCGTTTCGTTGATCATGTGCTCCGTTTCGGGGTGAAGCGGGCAGTTCAACGTCACGACATCGCAAACCTTGGTGAGGCTTTCGAGGCTCGTGTGATGCGTGAGGTTAAGCTCTTTTTCGACAGCTTCCGGCAAGCGGTGGCGGTCGAGATAGTGCAAGTGGACATCGAACGGCTTGAGCAACCGCAGGACGCGCAGACCGATGCGGCCTGCAGCAACCGTTCCCACATGCATTCCTTCGATATCGTAAGAGCGCGCAACACAGTCGGCGATGTTCCAGCCGCCCTTCACCACCCAGTTGTAGGACGGGATGTAGTTACGCACGAGTGCGAGCATCTGCATGACAACGTGCTCGGCGACGCTGTTCGAGTTGCAGTACGTCACCTCAGCAACAGTGATGCCCCGATCGATCGCCGCCTGGAGGTCCGTATGGTCCGAGCCGATACCAGCGGTCACGATCATCTTGAGCTTGGGCGACTTTGCAATGCGCTCCGCCGTCATGTAGGCAGGCCAGAACGGCTGCGAGATCACAATTTCCGCGTCATGAAGCTCCTGATCGAGCTTTGAGTTCGCTCCGTCCTTGTCGGACGTGACAACCAGCTCATGACCGGCGGCCTCAAGAAACTTGCGGAGACCGAGTTCGCCCGAAACGCTGCCGAGCAACGCACCAGGCTGAAAATCAATCGCAGACGGTGTAGGCGCCGTCTGCCCATCCGGATACTTAGTGATCTTAGGAATATCGTCGCGGGCGTATGATTTCGGATAGCCGTCGACAGGATCGTCGTAAAGCACACAAACGATCTTAGCCATGGTCTGTCTCCTTCATGGATTTGGCCATGAGGAAGCGTTTCCCCCGCCGGATTGGCGGACGATGAGCGATACGGATCGAGGGCGAAAACCTTCCGACGCTCTAACGCCGTCTCAGTTGGCTGCTCCTCAGCGCTTCCTCGTCTCGACGGCCTTGTTTTTCTTCGAGGGCGGCCGTCGCGATGGGCGATTAGTGAGTTTGGAAGCAGCCTGCGTCAAATTGATCTGCTTGACCGCGCAATTGACAGCATCAATCACGCAGGCAGGAGCGGCACACTCGCAAGATTTAGCTCCAGGTTTTGTCGTGTAGCACTGGTCATGAACGCGCGTGCGAGTGGCGGCAACGGATCTCGATCCGTCACCACCATGCCGATGGTCTGCACGTGTACGGGGTCGACAAGATCGAGCATCGCAAGCTCCTCACATCCTGCGAAAATATAGGCGAACGTGTGCGGAATAATGCTGGACCATTTTCCGCTGCACACATGCGAGCAGACTGAGAGAAAGGAATTGGTCGTCACCGTAGGCGCAAGCTCAAGGTCCATCGAGGCGGCGAGATTGTTTAAAACACGCCTGTTTTGCATGCTTTCGTTGAGGAGGCAAAGCTTGCTCAATACCGCCTCGCGCCAGGAAACCGTTGCCTCGTTCGCCCATCGCGACGAGCGCTGCGTAACGTAAAGGTATCTCTCCCGATAAAGCGCTGCTTTGCGCACATTGAGCAGAGGCTCGTTTTCGAGATACGTGATCCCCGCATCTAGCTCGAACTTATCGAGCGCCCTCTGTATTTCGATTGATGTCATCGAATGCACCGCAATGGCGACCTGCGGATGCTTCTCGGAAAAAGGGCCCGTCAACTGAGCGACTGCCGGCATCGCGGCCGGGATCACGCCGATCTGCAACGTACCCTTCAAGCATCCCCGGAACCCTTCCACGTCACGCTTCAGGCTTTCGTAGTCCGACAGGATTTGACCGGCCCAAGCAACGACGCGCTCGCCTTCGGGCGTCAGGCCAATGAAGCGCGGCCCGCGATGCACGAGGCGCATATCGAGCTCCCGCTCCAGGGCTTTGAGCCCAGACGAAAGGGTTGGCTGCGTCACATTGCAGGCCTCTGCTGCGCGCCCGAAATGCTCCTCCCTCGCAAGCGCCACGAGATATGTCATCTGCCGAATAAACATGCCTGGACCATCACGGGATTTAACTATACTTTTTCAGTATAGTTATTGCGAAAAGGCCGTGGGAACGCAAGCCGTGAGCGAACGGTTCGCATCACGGCGCCGAAAGTCACCTTCGCATCGCTATATACGATGATATATAATGCGTCGACTCCCAAGCGAAGAAACCCCGCCGCGCTTTCCAGCGGTCGTCACGCTACTGCATTTGGGGCAGGGCAATATCCCGGAACGGACCGGACACACTCAGGAGGTTGTCGAAAGAGCCCTGCTGAACGACACGGCCCTTATCGATGACGTAGATCCGATCTGCATGGGTCACGGTGCTCAGCCGATGCGCAATCACAATCCGTGTCGCGCTCAATTCGTTGAGGCTTTGCGCAACGATTGCTTGCGTCTGGTTGTCCAGCGCGCTGGTCGCCTCATCCATGAGCAGAATTCCGGGACGCCGCACGATCGCCCGAGCGATCATCAGGCGCTGCCGCTGTCCGCCGGACAGCGTACCACCATTATCGCCGAGAACGGTATGCATCCCCATCGGCATACTCCGGATGTCTTCGTCGAGGCCCGCCATGCGCGCCGCCTCCCACGCATCGTCCGGCGAGAGGGAGGCAGAGCCGACGATGTTCTGAAAGATGCTACCGGGAAGAATTGCGCCACGCTGAAGAACGACGCCGATCTGCCGCCGGACACCCTTGAGATCGAGATGCGCAAGGTCCTGCCCGTCGTAGGCGACCGTCCCGGACTCGGGCGTCTCGAAACCAAGAAGAAGACGAAACAACGTCGATTTTCCAGATCCGGACGCACCGACAAATGCCACGAATTCACCGGGCGCAATGCTGATATCCACGCCATCAAGGATGAGCGGGCCATCCTCTCTGTAGCGGAACGATACGTTCCTGAGATCAATACGACCACCGAGGCGTCCCGGCTTTTTCCGCTTGCCGTCGACTTCCGGCAATTCTTCGAGAAGCGGCTTCATATTCTCGTACATCGGCACAACGGCAAGCGATGTCGACACGGCCTGCACAAAACCGAGCAAAGCACCGTTGAACACGCCGAATGCGGCACTGAAGGCCACGAAGCTTGCCGGCGCGATATCCGTCTCACTAAGCCCGATCACCGCGATGAAGAGAAGCGTCGCCAGCAACGGAAGAACACGGTTGATGGTCGCGATGATATTGCCGACATGGGATGCGCGAACCGACTGCTGACGCTGAACCGCGAACGCCTCAAGCCACCGCGCGAACGAGCGGTTTTCCGCGCCCATCAGCCGGATCTTCTTAATGCCTGCGAGAACCTGAAGCGTCAGACTGTTGACGGACGCCTCGGCCTTAAGCCGCGTGCGTTCGAACCTAAGCTGACGGTAGCTGAGCCCGAAAAGAACGAAGCACGTCGCCAGCGTCAACCCGCCAGCAGCGACGGCCAGCCGAACATCGTACATCATCATCAGGACGAAATTGACCGGCGAAAAAAGTGCAGCCAACGTTGAACTCAACGCCACATCCGAAAGGATCTTGCGGAGTTGCGTTGGCGCCATCGCCTTGATCATCAGATCGCCAGTCTCGAAGCGCCTGAAAAAGGCAAGCGGCAAACGAAGCAGCCGATCCCAGATCGCAGCCTGAAGCGTCCCGTCGGCAAAGGATTCGAGGCGGGTAAGCGCGATGGATCGCGCAAGCTGGAAGAGCGTCGAGCCGACCGCGATCATCACCAGGCCGACACCGAACATGAGAAGCGCGGACGTTTCGGAAAACGGCACCGCCTCGCTCAGAACCAGCCCGGTAATGACGGGCGGCAACAGTCCAAGCGCAGCAGTTAGAATAGCGAAGAAGACAGCCAGCCGAAGGTCGACGCGCGCGGGCGACGCCATGACATGGCGCACGAGATCCCATCCCGTCAGCGCGTGATTGGGCAGCGGCCGATAGGGAAAAACTGCCTGGACATCGAGCGCCGCGGCGACCCGCCCATCGACCCGGACGGACGATTCGCCCTCCAGAAACTGCGCCGTATAGCGCCCAGCGCCCTGACGCACAACCGCGATCGGACGACCGGTCTCCTTGTGAAACCCGACAAAGCTTCCAAGGTCGCGCCGCCACCAATCCCGATCGAGCGTCACCCGCCGAGAGCGGAGACCAGCCTCGCGAAGCAGGTCTCGGACAGTCGCGATAGGGTCGAGATCGGCGTGATCGTCGCCCCCCGGCGTGCTGTCGAATGAGATCTTTTCCGCCGCACAGACATAGGCAACAACCGTCCTGGCATCGACCTCCCCTCCGCGCTGAGGCGCGGAAGCCGTTGTGCCATCGACAAGAGCGGCAAGGCTGCGCAACGCACCGTCGACTTCATCTCCTGCGCTCTTACGGCTTAACGCGCGCTGCTCCAACGCAACACGATGCTCACTCTCGGCGAGCAAGATCGCGTCGCGAACGAGATCGGCCAGGGCATCCTCAAAGACATCCCACCCGAATAATTTCACGACGTCCGCCGTCGGAAGCGCTCGGACCCTCGCGTTCGCCACTGGCGCAATGGCGCGATGCGCAGTCGCGAGACCGAACAGGTGCTTTTCCGAGAGCGATGCCACATCCCCCACAACCGGAAGCGAGGCCAACTCATCGGACACAAGCCAAGATGGATCGCGTGCCGCAACGGTATCGCCGTCGCGCACAGCAATAGAGTCTCCTCGCTGAACGACTTTGGACGAGAGCGGCGCCACTTCGCGTGCACAATAGGCCGTCAGCGCGTTAAGCCACGCGTCGAGACCCGAAACGGCCTCTCGGGAAAGGGCATCACGGCCGGCCGCGTCATAGAGCTCGACATAGGCTTCACCCACACCGACGACGATCACCCTGGCACCGGATCTATGGATCTCCGGAACGGAGAACGCTTCTCCGACAGCCAACGTCGCCAGGTGCTGACGCACGCCGCTCGGCCTTTCGTCTCCCTTCCAAAGCTCCACGAAAAGGTTCACCGCCCCTTCTCGCACGATGCCTACACGTGTCGGCCACAAAAGCGGGAGTGGCTCCCGGCCACTGGTGCGATGGAGCGACGACGTATCGGACATCGCCAATGCCGATTGAAGGTTCGCCATATCCACCTACGCCTGCGCCACGAGACGCGCATACGCACCATTGGCGCGGATCAGATCGTCGTGCGTGCCACGCTCGACGACTTCGCCCCGCTCGAGCACGATGATCTCGTCCGCGTCACGAACGGTTGAGAGGCGGTGCGCGATGATCAGGCACGTACAGCCGCGCCGCCGAATCGAGGCATCGATCGCCTTTTCCGTGACGGGATCGAGTGCGCTCGTCGCCTCGTCGAGAACGAGGATGGAGGGGCGCAAGGTCAGCGCCCGCGCGATCTCGATCCGTTGAGCCTCGCCACCGCTCAGATTGGCTCCACCTTCTTCAATTGCGGCATCGAGAGCGCCTCCGCGCGCAGCAACGATGTCGAAGATCTGCGCGTCTCGCAGGGCCGCAATCATATCGGCGTCAGGAACGGTAGCGTCCCACGCACTCAGATTGTCGCGAACCTTTCCGCTGAACAGAAACACCTCTTGGCTGACGGCTGCGATGGAGCTCGTCAGCGTAGCAACCGGAACATCTGAAAGCGGAACCCCATCGAACAGGATCTCGCCGCTCCAGGGCCGGTACAATCCCGCGACGAGATTGGCGATCGTGGATTTCCCGCTCCCCGATCCACCGACAAGAGCCACGCGCTGCCCCGCCCGAACGGTAAGATTGAAATCCTTGATAAGAGGCGCTTCCAACGGATTGTAGCCGAACGTGACGTCTTTGAGCACGATGTCACCGCTCAAGCGGTCGATCTCGCTCTCTCGCTCCGCTTCGCGTGCATATCGACTGTCGCGCCCATAGTTGAAGACGTCGTCCGAGCGTGACAGGTCGGCACTCAACTCCTGAAAGGTACCGCCCGCCGAAACGAGCGCATTGATCGGACCCGTAAAACTCATCGCAAGCGCCTGGAAGGCCACCAGCGTGCCGACGGTCATGTCGCCATGGATAATGCGATAGCCTCCGAGGCCGATCACGGCCGCAATCGCGAGCCCATCGAGCAAAGGCGCAAGTCCATCCGCAACAACACCATGCAGAGCAAGCCGACGATTGTTGTTGAGCGTCTTGGCCTGGAAACCGGCCCAACGCTCGAAGTAGTCATCGTCCGTGCCCGACGCCTTGAGCGTCTCGATCGCCCGGATACCCGTAACGGACGCCGCCTGGAACTGCCCGAAATCCTGCTGAAGGCGCGCACTCGCATCCATGCGATAGCGCGAGAGAATCCGGAAAACGCCGATATTGAACAAGGAAAGCGCGATGGTGATCGCGGCAAGCAGGGCATCGAGAAAGATCATAACCGCTGCGTAGAACACCACTGTCACAGCATTCACGAGGCTCTCGCCAAGGCGCCCAGCCACGGCACCCGCAATCCGGTCATTCGCGGCGATCCTGTCGACGATGTCGCCGGGATGGCGCTGGTTGAAAAAAGTGAGCGGAAGCCGCAGCAAATGCCAGACGAAACGCGCAGAATCCACAAGCGCAAGTTTCGTCTCCATCCGCAACAGAACAGCATGGCTGAGCCAAGTCAGTGCCGCAAGCACCAGCGTCGTTGCCGCCATGCCGGCAAGCAGCGGCCGCAGCCAATCGTGATTGCCCTGGATCAGATAGTCGTCGATGAAGATTTTTGAGAATCCGGGAATGATCAAGCCCGGGACGATTGTCGTCAGACTGATCAGCACGGAAAGCGCGATGGCATTTCGAATGCCGCGCGTTCGCGGCGTGAGACGCGCAAGAAGGCTCGGCTTGCCGCCCTCCGGCACAAATTCGTCCGTCGTCTCGAAAACGAGAATCACGCCGGTGAAAGCATCGTCGAACTCGGAAAGCGTGACTGTGCGAGGCCCAGTTGCCGGATCGTTGAGGTAGACGGTTCCGTTGCGGTGCCCTTCCACCACCAGAAAGTGATTGAAATTCCAGAACGCGATATAGGGGAAGGGACCGGAAAGCGCACTCGCGAGCGAAGCCTTCCGCCCCTTTGCTGCCAAACCGTAGCGCCGGGCGCCAAGAAGGATGTTGCGTGCGGTACAGCCATCGCGCGAGACGCCGCACTCCGCGCGAAGCTCTTCGAGGGGCCGCCACTTGCCGAAATGAGCAAGCACAATCCCGAGCGCGGCCGCACCGCATTCCACGGTTTCCATTTGCAGAAACGTCGGCGTCTTGACACGGGCATTCGGAAGCTTAGGCAACGGCTCGGAGGTCATCGATCGACCCCAAGAACAGACTTCAGGAACGGCAGGATCAACGTCACCGGAGCCTGCCGTTTCGTTGTAACTGTCGCCGAAACCAAGGTGCCGTTCTCAATTCCGAAATCAGGCCCCTTGCCGCTCGTCCACGCGAGGCCGGATTTGGTTCCTCCGTCCTCCACAAGATCCGCACGGACCATAACGGGCGCACCTGCGGCCGTGAATTTCTCGACCAGCTTGTCGTTATGAAGCAGGGAATGAATGGCGCTCGTCGACAGCGGCAGTTCGGACACGCTGCGTACGACACCGCGCACCGTGCCGAACTCCTCCTTTTTCGTCACGCTCGGCTCGACGTTGACCGAAAACCCGTTGCGGATACGCTTTCCAAGCTCCGGCGGCACAAACAGAAGCGCATCGAGTTCGTCGCTGTCCGTCATGACGCGCACGACAGGCATACCCGTCGTGATGCGATCGCCGAGAGAGGCGGAGATTTCGGTCACATGCCCATCGACCGGAGAGCGCAAGTGGCGCGACATCGCGATCTTCTCGTCGAGATCCTCCATCGCCTTGCGGTGCACGAAAATCTCGGTATCGACCTGGCGGATCCGATCACCCCAATATTCCCAGCGCGCCTGAACTTCGACATCGAGGTTCACGACCTCGCTCCGCAAGGCGGATGCCGTTTCCTGCGCTTGCAGCCATTCGTTCTCGGCCGCGAGTATGACCTGCCGATTGACATGGCCCTTCTGATGCAACTCCCTGAGATCGGAAAGCCGCGCGCTCAGAACGTTTCCACGGTGCTCGCTGTTGTCGATACGTTGGTTGAGGCTCTCCGCGCGAAGCTCCTTCAGCGCTTCACGCCGCCCGATATCGTTCTCTCTCTGAAGGATGTAAGCCGTCCGGCGCTCTTCGAGCTTAACGAGCTTGTCTTTTTCTCGCGCGAGGCGCGACTCGTCGAGCTTGAGGTCGAGAAGTGCAAGCGGATCCCCTTTTTTGACGCGCTGCCCGTTCACGACCAGGATTCCGGCAAGTTGTCCGTCACCCTCGGACGTTGCCGAAAAAATCTCTCCCCCGTAATTCAGCAGTATGCCCTGCGCGTTCAGGCGCGTTGGCACCGAGCCCAGAAAGCCCCATGCCACCGCACCTGCAACAATGATGAACGCTCCAAGAAACGCGATCCAGTGGCGCGGCGAGGCGGCAGTCATCGCCTCGTCGAGCCGTTCTGGTGACGACATTTTCTCTAGCGCCGATCGGCGAAACAGAGACATCCCCCCGGACCCCCCAAAACATCTCAGGTTTCTAGAGCTTCCGCTCAACCGTGTAGAAAAGGGCCGTATCCGGCTCACGGCCGGGATCGAGCCACGGCTTCACGCCGCCGGTGACGCTGTCCAGATCCTTGTCCGAGAGATCACGGCTCTTACGGAGCTCGTCATTCTCTTGCTGAGCGATAGCGGCCTTGGCCGAAACGTCCGCCTTCAAATCTTCACTCATGAACTCACACCTTTTCGTTAAATCGTGAGCGCAGTGGCTCACTTATAGGTCGACACCTTCAGTTACGTTGGCATTCGCCGTTCTCACGACGCTTCCTCCGCTAGAAAAGCTCGGCAGATGTCGAAAGGGAATCGTGTGACCGCTTACGGGTGATGTTGCCGCGCATGTGACCGCCCGACACATCGTCTAGTTCTACGTCGGGGAGATCGCCCTCGTGCACATTCGAAGCGGCATTGCCATCGCGCTCTGCGTCGCCGACGCTGGCTTTTGGCTCGTTTGACATCGCTTGCTCCTTCGTCGATCAGCTAAGAAATGACTGGTATCCCGCGCGCTACTTCGGGCGAAACTTGGCGAGAGCCCGATCGTAATGGGAGGGAGGCTGCATAAACTTTGGCAACCAACCTCCGCTCACGGCTTCCAGATCCGCATCCGCAAGTTCGCCGTTGCTGACCTCACCGCACTCGGCGCGCTGAACTGTGCTGCTCTCGTCGCGTTTAGAACTGCTCGTGTGCGTGTTCATCGGCATCTCTGCATCAAATCGCTTCGCTTGTTTATCGACATGCGCCGTTACCGTTGGATCGAGAAAAACTTGCCCATTCCGTGCCGTCGAGAAGGAGTCGCTCGCCACCCCAGCGGATCCTGGATATTGCCGCCCGCGGCGGCTTCCAGTTCTGCATCTCCAAGCTCGCCCTCCTGGCCACGAACTCCTTGAAGGCGCGCCTCCACGGCCTGAGTGTCCGTAAACGTCACATCGAAGCCGTTCAGCGCCGCGAAGGCTACCAGCGCATCGAGCGCGGCGTCGCCATCCTTCGTACCGACGGCGATAGCCAGTCGGGCAGCAAGGTCGCGATCATGCCGAATGCGGTTGAGGAAATCGTTCATCGCATCCGCACTCATCACCGAATTCCCGTGACCATGCGGAACAGTTCGGCGAGGGGATAGAAGCGCTGCGGCGCACCACCCGCAACGGACTGGAGCGAAGCATCAGAAAGCTCTCCGCCGTCGCCTGCGTTGCGGCCGGCTCCCGCCAGCAGCTCCGAAGCACCCTCATCGGCCTGAAATCGTTCCCCGTAAGTTTCATCAGCCACACGTTCCGCCATATTCAACTCGTCCCTGTTATTTCCCGCACTCGTTTCGAGGTCGGGACAGTGGGACTATGGCGAAAGCCGCGGAGCGCGTTTTGCCCTCTCGTCCAAAAGAATATTCGCGAAATCCAAAAAGCCCCACGGAGTCTGAAAAATGGATGATAATTAGGGATTTATTATATGTTCCCAACAAAGATTATTAAGTCATCGAAGGGGGTGCGCGCAGAAGGGGGGCCGCGGATGGACAGGCTGCATAAAACCGAGACGGATGACCGGCAGGGCGTCCCACGGTCGATCTTCTCTGTCGCCGATCTCCCTCAGATCGAAAGGTTCGATGCGTGGAAAGATAGCATCGCCTCGATTTTCGACGTCGAAGCGGAAAAGGAAATCGCATCAAATTTCCACGCGACGCTGGAAGCGACGCTGATCGGCCCCCTTTTGTTTGCCCGCACCGCCACATGCCGGCAGTCCTGGTCACGCTCCCCTCGCCGCATCGCCCTCGACGGCATGGATCACTACCTCATCCAGTACTTCGAACGCGGCGGACATCTCGACATCGAAGGCGTCCAACACGGGCCGAACGGCTACATCGTGGTGTTCGACCTCTCTCGTCCGCTTGCGAATACGACATCGGATTTCTGCAACTTTTCTCTTCTGATACCGAGGCCGCTTCTTGCCGCTCAGTTGGAGCGCCCCGACGAGATGCACAACCTCGTCGTTACGGGAGTGGTCGGAAGCCTGCTGCGCCATCACATCCTGACACTACAGGCCCTTTCCGGAAGCCTCGACATCGCCTCGTCGGATCGGGTCTCCGAAGCCACGATCGGACTCGTTGCCGCCTGCTTGAACGGCGTAGACGTCGACAGCGCGCTACGGGACGGATCGCCGTCCTACGCCGGAATCGTCCAGATCAAGCACTTCATCGATGCCCACCTTCACAGCGAGAACCTGACAGCCGACAGGATCGCGCGCCAAAACGGCGTCTCTCGCTCAAAGCTCTACACGATGTTCGAGCGTCACGGCGGCGTTGCCGCGTACATCCGCGGCAGGCGCCTGCAGCACGCCTTCCATACGCTCCGCGATCCAACCCGCAGACATCGCTCGCTCTACGACGTCGCACTCGAAGCCGGCTATAACAACGACGCAGCGTTCTGCCGCGCGTTCAAGAACCACTTCGAACTCACGCCCGGGGAGGTTCGCCGTCTCCGGCGCGCCCGCCCCAGCGCCGAGGAGGCCATCGCCAACGCCAGCCGCCGCTACGAGCATTGGCTCCACCATTTGGGCGCGACGGCATAGCGCGATGCGCCCGCATCAGTGCGGCGCACCCATTTGCTGTGCAAGGACGGCAAGCAAATCCGTCTGCGTGATGAGACCTCTAAGACGCCGTTCGCCATCGACGATAACGGCGGCGTGAGCCCGCCCATCTGTAAGGGCGGGCAGGAGGCTGACAGCGGGATCGGTCTCGAGTGCGGTCACAACGGGCGACATCAGCTTCCCAACGGTGCCTGGCTTTTCCGTCAATTCTCGAAGTCCCACGCTGCCCTCCACACACCCTCGAGCCCCGACCACCGGGAGGGTTCGAAGGTTATGCTTCAAGAGCAGAGCGCGCGCAAAATCTGCTGCATCGTTCTCGTTGACTGAAATGACATCTCGCGACATCACGTCTCCGCAGGTGAGATCGTCATGAGTACGCACCAGCGCCTCCAGTTCCACCTGTCGGAGCAAACGATCGAGATCGTCAGGATCGATATCGAAGGTTTCGTCGAGCAACGCAAGCGCAGCGTCCACATCCGCCCGTTGGAATCCGACGCGCGCCTGCGACGGAGGGTCCTGCGTGCCATGCGTATTGACCGGAGCGGGCCCCGCTACGTGCGGATAGGCTCGCCGCGACACGCCGTGAAAAGCAATCCCGAGCAACACGAGGATCAGCGAATTCAATCCGACAGGAATGAAGGGAAACAAAAACCCCGACGACGCAATGGCAGGTCCTCCGACAACGGCCGTCAGCGCCGCAGCACCGCCCGGAGGATGCAGGCATCTCGCAAACGACATCGCCAGAATCGCCAACGAAACTGAAACACCCGCCGCCAGGATCGGATCCGAAATGAACTTTACGACACAGATACCGACAAGCGCCGAAATCGTATTTCCGCCGACGATCGACCACGGCTGCGCGAGCGGACTGGTCGGCACTGCAAAAAGGAGAACGGCAGACGCACCGATCGGCGCGACGATTAAGGGAAGGTGCACGCCCGGCCCGTAAAGCACGCCGCAAATCAACGCGGTCAGCAGAATACCTGCGAGTGCACCGAGACATGCAAGCAGCCTCTCTCGCAAAGTCGCGCCAGCGAGGATCGGCGCGAAGAAGGCGAAGCGCTGGCGCGCATTGAAGCCGTATCTTATAGGTTTGTTATTTTTGAGCATGGCCGGCTTTGAGCGCACCTGATCGCGGTAGGATCTAACGAAAATCGCGCCTTAATAAGAGATGGCCGCACAAACGGCGAGTGCCACGTCACGGCAAGATGCAATCTTCATCGTGCGGCCTAAGATCGCAACTCCGCGGACCCAGAGCACGCCTTACGCAAACGCGAGCGCCGGCCGACATCCCGCGCATCGTGTTGCAGAGCCACAGACCCTCACACCGGCCTCCACTCGCGCAAGACCAAAAAGCAAGGACCCGCCACACAAGTTGGCGGGTCCCGAGAAGCCGGCTGTCGATTGACGCTTACTTCTTTCGAGGATCGTCTTCCGGATTTATGTAGATGAGATCGAACGGCCCATTCGCCGCCACCTGAATGATCGTCTCCTCATCCTGTGTCCACACGTAATGCGCATGGTTAGCCGGCAGCAGAAGCAGCCCACCCGCGCCGAGCTTCTTTCCGCCGGTCTTATCGACTGTCTCGCCCATGCCGCTCCACATCGCACCGCTCATAACCGTAACGGATTCAAAAACAGGATGAGTATGCGGCGGAACAACGTAGTTCGGCGGGAACTTCACGCGCAGAATGAAGAGCCCTTCCTTGTCCGGGTCGCCATGCAAGAGGACGTATGTTGCGCCCTTTGGAAACGCCGGATGATCCACGTACGTCATATCCGCGTTCGTGAGCTCTTTAGCGTCATGCTTGGCATCATGCGCGAACGCGGATGATGTGAACGCAAGCAGCATGGCTGCAATCAAACCTACTCTCATTGTGTTCCTCCTGGACTGGTTTTAAAATGTCAAAGCCGTCGGACTTGGAGCGCATCACGGGCGCGTTGACGCTGGATTGCGGACATCGCTCGCAAGTCCCGATCCTGAGTTCGAACAAATCTCGCCCATGGGCTCAGAAACCTGCCCGCCACGCATCGGAGCAGCCGAAGCTTTCGCTTGCGCGGCGCTCTGCCACGCGCCCGCCCGGTCTAAACCGAAGCCAATCGCCACCACGCAGCTCGCAACCCCAATGAAAACTGCGACGAACGTCAGCACCTCCCGCGGACGCAAGGGCTGGAACACCTGCATCGATCCGAACGCCCTGAACCGTCGCATAGCGAAGCCTCCCAACGCCGCAGCATCCGGGAAAGCGTAGAAAGCCCTCCCCCAGCGCGGAAGAGCGGTTAACCTGCCGATGGCTGGGAAATTTCCCAAGCTTGAAGGCCCGCACTTCACACCGTGGGCGATGCCTTCTAGCTTTCCGAGCGACAGCATCCGCGAGGTATCGGCATGGATCTGAAGTGGCTCCTCGTGAAGCGCATCGCGTTGGTGGCTGTGGTGTGTTTTCTCGCCGGATCGGCGTTCGCCCTCTACGAAACCTCGCGCGAAGCCAAGCGTTTGAACGTCGAACTCGCAACGCTGGTAAGCCAGCAACTCAATTTACAGCTCTCCCGCATCGACCGGTCGACGGACATCCCAGCGCGGTTCCCCGATTGGGATGTCGTCGCGACCTACACGCTCCAGCCCGGCCAATGCGTCGAATTCCACGGCACCGACACAAAGCGACAGCGCGCAAGCTGCGCCGGAACAGAATCCGATCCCCCGCCCTATTGGTTCTTCGCGGCACACCGGGCGTTCATCAATCGGACGTTGACGGCAACCGCTTCCATCGCATACCGCGGAAAAAAACAGGGCACCGTCATCGCATCCTATCATCCGACCGCAACGGCCACCGCCGCCTGGGCGACCGTCTCGCCTCTGCTCGGATTTTCCGCGTTTCTCGTCGCGGCACTCTGCGTCATGGTCTATTTCGTTGTCGACCGCGCGCTGCGTCCAGCAAAAGACATTCTTGACGGCCTCAACCGAATGGCGCGCGGCGATTTGAGCTACAGACTACCCAAGCTGCGCCTAACCGAACTCAATCGCATCAGCGAAGTCTTCAACGCCCTTTCCGAAGACCTCCAAAAATCGACATCGGAGCGCGCCGAACTCGCCCATCGCCTGGTAGATGCACAGGAACAAGAGCGGCGGCACATCGCGCGCGAACTTCACGACGAAATCGCCCAGAAACTTGCGGCGCTCAACGCGCTTGCCGCATCCATCCGCACGAGCGCACAACGCGAAAAGTTACCCCAGGCAGAAGAAGCGAGAAGCCTGGAGGCCATGGCGTCCAATCTGATGATTTCCCTGCGCCGAACTCTGACGCACCTGCGACCCCAGGAAATCGACGACTTCGGCCTCGTTCAGAGCCTGCACACACTCATCGAAGAGCACAACAAGAGGGCGCACGGCAACACACGCTATGCCATAGAAACCGAAGGCGACCTCGGGACATTACGCATGGAAACAAGTGCACACGTCTACCGCATCATTCAAGAAGCGCTCAATAATGCCTCACAACATGCGAACGCCAAAACCGTCACCGTGCATCTCAGAGAAACCAACGATGCAGGGCTGAAAAGGATCAAGCTCTCGGTAATCGATGACGGAGCAGGCCCCAAGTCGACGGGCGAACGTTCGGAGTTGCCTAGAGCGGGCATCATCGGAATGCGCGAGCGCGTCACGGCACTCAGCGGACATTTCACCTCCGGCGCGCTCCCCAATGGCGGATTCGGCCTTCATGTCGAATTCCCAATTATGCCGCAAGGAGCCTGAAGGCTATGACCATACGTGTTCTTCTCGTGGACGATCATGCCATCGTTCGCGAGGGCTATCGGAGATTGATTGAAAAACATCGAGGCATCGAGGTCATCGCGGAGGCCGGAGACGCCCCCTCCGGCTATGAGGCGTTCAAGAAATTGCAGCCGGACGTCGTCGTTATAGACATTTCCATGCCAGGACGCGGCGGCATAGATCTCGTTCGACAGATACGACAACGGGAACCGGCCGCCCGCATTCTCGTGTTTTCCATGCATGCAAGCCCCACCTATGCTCAGCAAGCGTTCCGCGCCGGCGCGCGGGGGTATGTCACGAAAAGCAGCTCTCCCGATCTTCTAATTAGCGCAATACGCGACGTCTTTGAGGGGCGCCCGGCGCTCTGCCCTGAAATCAATCAGGCCATCGCCACGAATACGCTCAGCGACGATATCTCGTCGCTAGACACACTCTCTCCCCGCGAATTCGAAATTCTGCGCATGATCCTCAACGCGAAATCCACTGACGAAATAGCGGCCGCCCTCAATCTCAGCCCAAAGACCGTCGCCAACTATCATTGCGAAATACGCTCCAAGCTCGGCGTACGATCCGACATCGAACTCGTCTACTTCTGCATCAAAAAAGGCCTGATCGCGCCTCTAACGGCACCCGGCTCAGCGTGAACCGCGCAGCCTCTCCTTGGACACATCGAGCCTGTGCCCAAGGAGAAGCCTTTCGCGAGCAAGTTGCAGTAAAAGGACGATTAGACGCGAGCGGATCGTTTCTCCCCGAGAACTTCTCTCAATTTGCGCGATGCATCCGCCGCCTGCTGGTCATTGAGAGCGGCCAAGTCAAACCAATGCTGCTTGATCTGCTCCGCTCTGGCGCGATGAAAAAGGCGGATATACCTGTCCGCCCTCCTCTGCGCTTCGTCGATTATTTTGTTCAATGTCTTGATCGCTGCCTTCACCGTGCGGTCCGCACCGGTCTTGTCCGACTGCATTGTCTTTCCCCATAGCTCGCGCCCGCCGCTGCGACGACGCGATACGGATTGCTCATGCTCCGCTATGGGCGCGCAAAAACGCGCCCGCACAGCGGGTGCACAAATCTGATTGTGATGGGATAGCGAGAGAGATTCCCGGACGCGGCCGCTTTGCGCGTCCGGGCTAGTGGCCGGCTTTACGACGCCGAGCCTCCGAATGATACGTCAGAAACAATCCGTTCATGGCAAGCGAAGGCTAGCCCGCCAGGTTTGGAAGTCAAGGCGTGCGTTATCAGGCAGGAACGATCATGTGAGATCGGAAGCCTCTTCCGTTCTCAGCGTGCCCAGACGAAAAATAGCAACCTTCGCCAAGTCCTGAATGACACCAAGCACACGCGGGTTTTGCGTTCTCTCGGCGAGCCGCAAATATGCCTCCGCCAAATACTCCGCGCAGGCGCTGATATCGTGAGTCCGCTCGTCCGGAAGGGCAGCCACTGAAAACTCTGCCGGCTCCACCGCGTACAACTCTTCGAGCTTTGCAGAAGATTCCCTCGCTGCCACGCCAAGAGCTGACCGCATCTCAATGTCCGGGACGGATGGGAGCTCGGCTTCGATCAACTCGGCAACACGTCTCTCGATAACGGCGAGCCCGGCAAGCGTCACGGTCGCCTCACCAGCCTGCTGCCCCGCAAGCCGACCAGCGTGAAACGCCTTCCGCCGCTCGCGCCGGAGCAAGCTCACATGCTCCAGCTCTTCGAGAGCCATGCGTTCCGCTGCATCCTTCACATCTTCGGACACTGCATGCGCCGCAACGTAGGTCCAGAACGCGAACGAACGCTGCTCGTGGCGCACCGCGGAGGCAAGCGCCTGATAGGGCGTCAATAGCTTGGTACCGGCCATCTCCGCCGGTGAGGCGTCGAAAGTATCGGGAATGGACCAGGGCAGATGCGCGCTCGCACCGTCCCCCTCGTGATCCTGCCATTGATCGACTTGCCGGATATGACCGAGTTCTGTCTCCGCCAAGCCCTCGAAAACCGCGGCCAGTTCCGTCGCGCCCTGAGCGCGAAGTTGTCGTGACGTTTCCGTGTAGCGCGTTGCAGCATCTAATTCCATCGCACGCGCAAGCGCAAAAAACTCGCCGATCGAACGGACACGGCCAGCAGGCTCGTCATTCAAAGAGGTCATGCCACCTCACCTTGAAGATGATGATCGAGCCTACGCGGCCAGATGCAATCCGACTTGAGCAAGGTCAACCGTAGAGGATGTGGTCCTGATACCCCTTGCCAAAAGCTGGACCGGAACCTGCGAGGCTTTCCTTGGCCGCAAAACTGGTGCGTTTGATCATTGTGGTCATAGCCTCCGCCTCGGCTGTGCTAGGCGTGACCATACCGGCGTCGGCACAATCGAGCCTCGCGGCCTTCCTGGATAAGGTCACGCCGCAGGAGCTCTTTCCGCGAGCCACACGAGTTGGAGAACCGCAGGGCGATCCGCCCTTACTCCCGGTTTTCGCAGAAGATGAACAAATCGGGTTCATCTATTTGAACTCCGATGTGACGGGCTCCATCGGCTATTCCGGAAAGCCCATTCATATCCTGGTCGGCATCGACATGCAGGGTGTGATCGCCGGCTTCAAATTGGTCGATCACAAAGAGCCCATCGTTCTGGTCGGCGTACCGGAGCGCCGCGTCGTCGAGGCGATAAACAAGCTCATCGGCACAAAAGTCGGACCCATTGCCTCCGGAGCCGAACGTCCGCCACAGCCAGATATCGTCAGCGGAGCAACCGTGACGGTCCTCGTCATGGCCGACAGCATCGTCCGCTCGGCGGTGAGGCTCATCCGCAGCGGACGCCTCTCGATATCAAGCATCGACGCACAACCCCACACTGCCGTCACGAGGGAAGAAAGATCCGTCGACATGTCGGCACCCGGAGGCCGCGACTGGCAGAGCCTGCTTGGAGACGGATCGGTCCGCAGGCTCAGGCTCTCGGTCGGAGACGTCAACGCCGCTTTCGAACGATCGGGAAATGCGGACGCAGCAGCCCATCCGGAGAAAGGCAACCCCGACGACACCTTCATCGATCTTTACGCAGCGCTCGTGAGCGTACCCGCCATTGGCAAGAGCTTGCTCGGCGAGAGCGGTTACGAACGCCTCAGCAGTCGGCTTAAGCCCGGACAACAGGCAGTTCTGGTCGCAGGGCAAGGGCGCTATTCATTCAAAGGTTCCGGCTATGTCCGCGGCGGCATCTTCGACCGAATCGAGATCGAGCAGGATGGCTCCGGCGCCCGCTTCCGCGACAAAAATCACGAACGCATCGGTTCCATTCAGGCGCCCGGCGCGCCGTCGCTTCCCGAGATTGCCCTCTTTTCTGTTCCCGACGATCTCGCGCTCGATCCCACCCAGCCATGGACCATCGATCTCATGGTCCAGCGTCCGATAGGACCGCGCGACAAGACCTTTCTCAATTTCGAACTGACCTATGCGTTGCCATCGCATCTCTTAGTCAGCAAGCCGCAGCCGGTCGCCGTCCAAGCACCCGCACCGCCGATCGACTCCCCTAAAAATCAATCGTCGCAAGCGCAGCAAGCGCCGAGCGCATCCGCCTACGAAGACGACGATCCGCTGTGGAAAGAGATGTGGCGGCGCGATGCCGTATCTGTCGCGATCGCAGCGCTTGCCATCGTTGTTCTGACCGGGATTTTCTTCTTCCAGAACGCTCTCGTTCGCAGGCCTGACGTCTACACGTGGGTCCGTCGCGCGTTTCTCGTATTCACGCTCGTTTGGCTTGGCTGGTACGCAAACGCGCAACTCTCTGTCGTCAACGTCCTGACCTTCACCAACGCACTTCTGACCGGTTTCAGCTGGGAGTATTTTCTAACCGCTCCGCTGATCTTCATTCTCTGGTCCTCCGTCGCAGTCTCTCTCCTCTTTTGGGGACGTGGACCATTCTGCGGCTGGCTCTGCCCGTTCGGCGCTTTGCAAGAGCTGACCAACAACATCGCCAAAGCACTGGGCGTACCGCAGCTTCGCGTCGCATGGGATCTGCACGAGCGCCTCTGGCCGATCAAATACGTGATTTTCCTCGGTCTCTTTGGATTGTCTCTCTACTCGTTCACTGCGGCCGAGAGATTCGCAGAGGTCGAACCGTTCAAGACGGCCATTGTTCTGAAATTTATCCGCGACTGGCCCTTCGTCGTGTTCGCGCTGGCTATTCTCATCGCCGGACTTTTCGTCGAGCGCTTCTACTGCCGATACCTATGTCCTCTAGGTGCAGCACTCGCAATTCCCGGCCGCATACGCATGTTCGAATGGCTCCGCCGCTGGCCCGAATGCGGCTCGCCATGCCAGCGCTGCTCCAACGAATGTCCGGTGCAATCGATCCATCCCAACGGTCGGATCAACGTAAACGAGTGCATCTACTGCATGCACTGCCAGGAACTCTATTGGGACGATCAGAGGTGCCCGCACATGATCCAGGTGCGGTTGAAGCGCGAAAAGCGCGACGCGATTCTGCCGGGCGCACAAAGCATTCGTCCGGAGCCTCGGCGCCCGCTCATCACCTATGTCGGAAAGATTATCCACCAGCCTGCGAAATTTCGCGCGGGTAAAAAGTCATGACAGGAGAGCACCATGCAGAATGACGATAAAAAAAAGACAAACCTGACACGCCGTGACGTCCTGAACCGAACCACCGTGGCAGCCGCCGCCGTTGGCGTCGTCGGAACGGCTGGCGGCCTAACTCTGTCTGGTCTGGGCGGCAGCGCCATCCCCCAGGCACAAGCCGCCCCAGGCGGCGCGGCTGCTCACGCAACGGTCGCGCCTGGAGAACTCGACGAATATTACGTGTTCTCATCGAGCGGGCAGTCGGGCGAGGTTCGCATCATCGGCCTTCCATCTATGCGCGAGCTTATGCGCATTCCCGTGTTCAACCGCTGTAGTGCGACAGGCTGGGGCCAGACTAACGAAAGCTTGAAGATTTTGACTGACGGCCTGACGCCTCAATCGCGCGAGTTTCTGAAAACGCGCGGCGGCACCTTCATGAACGGAGACCTGCATCACCCGCATCCTTCATTCACCGACGGTACGTACGACGGCCGCTATCTCTACGCCAATGACAAGGCAAATACGCGCGTCTGCCGTATTCGCCTCGATATCATGAAGTGCGACAAGATCATCCAGCTTCCGAACCAGTCGACCGTGCACGGCCTTCGCGTACAAAAATATCCGAAGACGGGCTACGTCTTCTGCAATGGCGAAGATCGCGTGCCCGTGCCGAACGACGGCACCGTCCTCGATGATCCCACCCAATACATGTCGATATTCAGCGCTGTCGACGGCGAGACCATGGAGGTCGCCTGGCAGGTTCGCGTCGACGGCAATCTCGACAACGTCGATGCCGACTACCAGGGCAAGTACGCATGGTCCACGTGCTACAATTCGGAAGAGGGCGTGACCCTCGCCGAAATGATGGCCAAGGAGCAGGACTGGGTTGTCATCTTCGATCTTGAGCGGATCGAGGAAGCGGTCAAGAAGGGCGACTATCAGACAATCGGCGGCGTGCCCGTGCTCGACGGCCGCAAGGGCTCGCCCTACACGCGCTATGTACCCGTCGCGAACAGCCCGCACGGCATCAACACAGCCCCGGACGGCATTCATTTCGTAGCGAACGGGAAGCTTTCTCCGACGTGCACCGTGTTCGATGCTCGCAAGCTCCCGGACTTGTTCGACGACAAGATCCAGCCGCGCGACGTCGTGGTGGCGGAGCCCGAGTTGGGCCTCGGGCCGCTGCACACCGCCTATGACGGCAAAGGCAACTGCTACACGACACTCTTCCTCGACAGCCAAATCGTGAAGTGGAACCTCGATCTCGCCATCCGCGCGTACAAGGGCGAGCAGGTCAAGCCGATCCTGCAGAAGCTCGATGTTCATTATCAGCCTGGCCACAACCACACCTCCATGGGACAAACCAAAGAGGCGGATGGAAAATGGCTGATCTCGCTCAATAAGTTCTCGAAGGACCGCTTCCTAAACGTCGGCCCGCTGAAACCTGAGAACGACCAGCTTATCGACATCTCCGGCGACGAGATGGTTCTTGTTCACGACGGCCCGACTTTCGCCGAGCCGCACGACGCAACCATCGTCCATAACTCCAAGATCAACCCGCTGCACGTGTGGAAACGCGACGACCCGTTCTTTGCCGATGCGGTGAAGCAAGCCCAAGCGGACGGCGTGAACCTCGAACGCGACGAAAAGGTCATCCGCGACGGCAACAAAGTGCGCGTCTACATGACATCGACGGCACCTGCGTTCGGACTGGAGAAGTTCACAGTCAAACAGGGTGATGAAGTCACCGTCTACGTGACAAATCTCGACGACGTAGAAGACCTGACCCATGGCTTCTGCATCGTGAACTACGGCATCAACATGGAAGTCGGCCCGCTTCAGACATCGTCCGTGACTTTCACGGCCGATAAGGCCGGTGTCTATTGGTACTATTGCAGTTGGTTCTGCCACGCGATGCACATGGAGATGCAAGGTCGAATGCTGGTCGAGCCGAGCAACACCTGAGAGAAGCGGTGACACGTTTGAACGTACACGAAATCTGGAGGGCGGCCTTGGCTGCCCTCCTCGTCGCGTCCGTATTGACCGGACCTGCACGCGCCGCACGCGTAACGATCGCACCGGGTGGTGACGTACAGGCAGCGCTCGATCGCGCAGCGGCCGGCGATGTCTTAACGCTTGCCGAGGGTGTGCATCGTGGCCCGATCCACATCGAGAAGAAGATCGTTCTCGAAGGTCAGCCGGGCGCAGTTATTCAAGGATCGGGCAGCGGCAGTGTCGTAACCCTCTCCGCCCCGGGCACCGTAGTCCGTGGCCTCATCGTGCGCGGGTCCGGCCGCGATCTCGAGGCAATGGATGCCGGCGTGTTCGTCAAGCAAAGCGCTATAGGCGCCGTCGTCGTAAACAACCGCCTGGAAGGCAACCTCTACGGTGTCTATCTTCACGGCGCAGAGGACGCGGTTGCACGCAGCAACGTCATCGTCGGCCTACGAGACGGCCGCATTAATGAATCCGGCAACGGCGTGTCGGTCTGGAACGCGCCCGGCGCACGCGTCGAAGACAACGACATTCGCTTCGGCCGAGATGGCATCTTCGCCGTCGCAAGCAAACGCAACATCTTCCGCGGAAACCGCTTCCGCGATCTCCGTTTCGCAATCCACTACATGTACACCAACGATGCCGAAGTCACAGACAACGTCTCGGTCGGCAACACGGTCGGCTTCGCGATTATGTACTCGCACCGCCTGATTGTGCGCGGCAACGTCTCAGACGGCGACCTCAATCACGGATTCCTTTTCAACTTCGCCAACAGCTCGGAAATCTCCGGCAATACGGTCCGCGGCCGCGCTTTGCCGGCCAGCCTCTGGACCAGCCCCGGGCTGCGCGGAAACGAGGCGCGCGAGCATGGACTCCCCCCTGCGGACGAAACCGTCTCGTCCCTGCCGGGCAGTGTGCGAAACGGCCCCGAGAAATGCGTTTTCATTTACAACGCCAACAAGAACACCTTTCAAAATAACTGGTTCGAAGGATGCGAGATCGGCGTGCACTTCACCGCCGGGTCCGAAGGCAATGCCATTGCGGGCAATGCGTTCATCCGCAACCGAAACCAGGTGAAATACGTCGGAACACGTTACCTCGATTGGTCGAAAGACGGGCGCGGGAACTACTGGAGCGACAATCCGGCATTCGATCTTAACGGCGATGGCGTTGGAGATTCCGCCTACAGGCCCAACGACATCATCGACAAAGTTCTCTGGACCGCGCCTCACGCGAAGGTTCTGGTCAACAGCCCTGCCGTTCAGATCATCCGTTGGGCGCAAGCTCAGTTTCCAGCATTGTTACCGGGAGGCGTTGTCGACAGTCGCCCCCTCATGGCGCCGGCAGCCGTGCCGCAGTCCGACAGAAAGGGAGCGGCCCCATGACATCTCTGGTCGATATTTCAAACGTCACCAAGCGCTACGGCACCATTGAAGCTGTGCGGGACATTTCCTTCACGCTGGAGCCAGGCCAGACAGTCGCCCTCGTGGGACACAACGGCGCAGGCAAGACGACACTCATCAAACTCATGCTTGGCCTTATCCGGCCAACGGAAGGAAGCGTCCACGTTCTCGGCGAAGACCCTGCAGCAGGTGGCGTAGAAGCGCGTCGACGCCTTGGGTATCTTCCCGAAAGCGTCACATTCAACACCGCCTTGACCGGACGCGAAGTGCTCGCCTTCTACGCGCGCCTTAAATCTGAATCGGTGGACGGCATTCGCGCCCTTCTCGACCGCGTCGGCCTCGCAAAAGCAGCCGAGCGGCGGATCGGCACCTATTCGAAGGGCATGCGCCAACGGCTCGGACTCGCCCAGGCTCTTATCGGCAGACCTCGCCTCTTGCTGCTCGACGAACCGACCACCGGCCTCGATCCTGGCCTGCGCATGGAGTTTTACGACATCGTGGGCGAGCTGCGCGAGCGCGGTGCAACCATAGTCCTCTCCTCTCACGTCCTGACCGAGCTGGAGGAGCGC
>ENA-UOUJ01000333-UOUJ01000333.1-activated-sludge-metagenome-genome-assembly--contig:-NODE-333-length-35502-cov-4.730386_pt1 | contig 35502 bp, 34 predicted proteins | sample MGYA00249839_ERZ747224 | MGnify/ENA primary metagenome ERZ747224 (study PRJEB28782, sample SAMN03220277) | activated sludge metagenome | biome: wastewater; feature: sewage sludge; material... | reverse complement strand
TGCTCAGGATGAACATGCCACTCACACTGCTCACTCTCCCTCGCATTGGATCGGGTGTAAGCAGTTGCATTACTGTGCCCCGTACTACCACACTGATGCCATCCAACATACCTGAAATAAGCAGCACGCCGAACGACAGCCAGAACCATTTAGATAATCCAAACAAAATTATACAAACTCCAAAACCGCCTACTGCCAACAACATTTTTCTGCCTTGTGCCCGTTTCATGGGGAAGAAGGTAAGCAATATAACAATGGTGATGGCGCCAATATCAGTTGCAGCATTCAGCCAACCGAATCCCAAAGGCCCGACCTTTAAAATGTCGCTTGCATAAACAGGAATCATAGCCACCGCTCCGCCAAAGAGTACGGCAAACATGTCTAATGCCATTGCTCCAAACAAGGCTCTGGTTTTATATACAAATACTAACCCTTCCATCACACTTTGCCAGGTAGATTGGTTCCCCTCAGCCACTTGTGGAGGCTTTGGCTTCAATTGTCTAAATGAAAAGATACCGGCTAAAATAATTCCACTGATAAGAAGGAAGGTGTTGTGGATTCCTATTAAAGCTATTGAAAAACCTCCGATGGCATGACCCGTTACTGATGCAGATAAAAAAGTTCCCTGACTCCATACGGTAGCGTTTTGCAATAAATTTTTTGGCACAATAAAGGCTATCATGGCTCCCATAGCCGGCCCGGTAAAAGAACGAAGGATGCCGTTTACAAAGAATACGCCATAGATAAACAGGGCAATCTGTTTGTTTGGAAACAAAATAGCGGCATGAGCGCCAGACAAATAGTATAAAATAACAGCTAAAACAAAAAAACCTGATACAGTGGTAAGAATTATTTTTCGTTTGTCGGCCACATCTACTCTGTGTCCTGAATACAAGGCCAAGGATAGCGCCGGAATTACTTCCGATAAACCAATCAGCCCTATTGCAAATGGGTCTTTGGTGAGTTTGTAAATCCACCAGCCAACGACCGTAGTGGTCATTCGGAGCGCCATTACAAACAAAAACCTTCCCAACATCAGGTACCTGTATTCGGCAATGCGTACTGAAGCAAATGGATCGTCTGTAATTTGGGTATTAATACGCTCTGAGTCGGTCATGAAGAATGCAAAGTTAAATTGTGGCAGTCAATTTGCAAAAGCTAATATTTGATGATGTATGCCTTACAGCGGTAATACCCAATAAACAGATGACATAGGCTTTTTATGTTGGCGGTATGAATAAAACTACAACATCATCGTGAATCAGATTAATTGAATATGGTGCATCCCCGCAGAATAATCCTTTTTCAAGGCATCCAAAATAATATGAAAATGATTTTGATTTTGCAAAAAATCAGCTTTGGAGGCATCTACAAACAAAACCGGCAGGGTTGTTTGTTTCAAAAATTGCAGATAAATATCCTGTATGTTTTGCAGGTATTCATCAGGAATATTTTGTTCATAATCCCTTTGTCGTTTTTTGATGTTCTCCTGAAGTTTGGCTACCGGTGCATGAAGATAAACTAAAATATCCGGCAGAATGAGGTTTTGCTGAATAATGTCAAACAATCGTTGATACAATTTATATTCATCTTGTGAAAGGGTTACTTTGGCAAACAGCAAGGATTTAGTGAACAGGTAATCCGTAATGGTCAGTTCATGGAACATACTTTTTTGCAACAGCAGTTCCTGTAGTTGCTTATACCTCTCCGCCATAAAAAACAGTTCAAGTGGAAAAGCATACTGTTGCTGATTGGCATAAAACTTAGGCAGAAACGGGTTATCGGCAAACTCTTCCAGCACCAATCGTGCATCGAAATGCTTGCTCAACATGGTTGCCAGCGTTGTTTTTCCGGCACCTATATTTCCTTCTATGGTAATAAATTCGTAGTTCATTTTCCTGCTGCAATGTAATTCACAAAAAATAGAATACTTAAATCTTTTTTATCAAACCTGAATCTTCACATTCATCCAAAAGCATAAAAATATTTTTGTTAAAAACAGGATGCACAAACTCAGGAGCTATTTCCGCAAGCGGCACCAATACAAATCTTCGCAAATGTAATCTGGGATGAGGGATGATAATAGTTTCGGAATTGTAAATTTCATCATTAAAAAATAGAATATCAATATCAATGTTTCGGGCATCGTATTTATTAATACGTATTCTGCCCATCACCTTTTCAATGTTCAATAAACGAGTCATCAGTTCTTCGGCATTGTACTCAGTAATTATTTCTAATACCTGATTGTAATAAGCAGGCTGCTGCTCCACTCCCCAGGGTTCTGTTTCATATACTGCAGAGAACTTCTTTACAATTCCGGCCGATTGCTCAATCAATCGGATGGATTGTTTCAAATTTTCTGCCTTGTTGCCAAGATTGCTGCCGATAATTAAAAAAACATTATTCATGGTATCGAATACTTAAAGCCAAATATCTTTATTTTTGATGTTTCATCAAAATTCAAAAAGACAATTATAGAACTATGAAATCTTTTTTCAAAACCTTTTTTGCCGCCTTACTGGCTTTTTTTGTGTTCTGGTTGATCGTGTTTTTCTTTTTCATGGGTATTGCAGCCAGCACTTTTTCCAAGCAGGCGCCGTTGATACCTGAAAAATCAGTGTTGACCATCAATTTAGAAAATCGCTATGATGAAATTCCGAAATCCGACTATCAATCTATGCTAAAATCTAAATCAATTGACGAACCACCCGGTTTGTATGACGTAATCAGGCTGATAAAGAAAGCAAAAGACGATAAAAAAATTAGCGGTATATTATTGGAAGCCGGCGAAAACTCCAATGGTTTTGCCGCAAGCGATGAGATAAGGGAGGCTTTGAAGGATTTTAAAACTTCAGGTAAGTTTATTATTGCATATTCCGATGCCATGAGCCAAAGGGCATACAGCATTGCTAATATTGCCAATAAAGTATATGTAAGCCCAAAAGGTTTTTTTGAATGGGTGGGCTACAGTGTTAATTATACTTTTATAAAAGGCACATTAGACAAATTGGAGATTAAGCCACAAATATTTTATGCAGGCAAATTTAAAAGCGCCACCGAGCCATTGCGTGCCGATAAAATGACCGATGCCAATAGATTGCAGACAAGCGAGTGGCTGAATGATATTTATAATGATTTATTAATGAAAACCTCCGAAAGCCGAAAGGTGGATACTGCCACATTGCATAATTTGGCTAATACCGGAGCAATTGATACACCTGAAGATGCAGTAACCCATAAACTGATAGATGGCGTAAAATATGACGATGAACTAAAAGATGAATTAAAGAAAAACCTTTCAGTGGGTGCAAAAGATAAAATCAGTTTTGTGTCAATCGAAAAATACGCATCAGCCAATACGAATTTAAGTGGATCAGGTGAAAAAATTGCGTTGATTTACGCTCAAGGCAACATTATTGACGGCAGAGGCGATGATGATAATATCGGCGGTACAACTTATATTAACCTTATTCGAAAAGCAAGATTGGATGAGTCTATCAAGGCGATTGTGCTGAGAGTAAACTCAGGTGGCGGTAGTGCATTAGCAAGTGAGAACATTAACAGAGAGATTTCTTTGGCTAAAAAAGTAAAACCCGTGATGGTGAGTTTTGGAGATGTGGCCGCATCGGGCGGATATTATATTTCCTGCTCGGCTGACAGTATTTTTGCCGGTTCTAATTCGATTACCGGTTCCATTGGCGTATTTGGTGTGGTGCCTGATATGAGCAGCTTCTTTAAAAATAAATTAGGCGTAACATTCGATGGTGTAAAAACAGGACCTTTGGCCAATGCCGGAAATATTGACCACCCGATGAACGATCAGGAGAAAAAAATAGTGCAAAGCAGTATTGAAAGGATTTACAGCCAGTTTAAAGAGAGAGTAGCTGATGGCAGAAAAAAAGATACTGCCTATATTGAAACTATTGCCCAGGGTCGTGTGTGGACAGGCCTAAAAGCGAAAGAAATTGGTTTGATAGATGCCTTTGGCGGATTACAGACAGCCATTAATGCAGCTGCTTCTAAGGCAAAATTAAAAGAATTTGAAGTGGTGGAATTTCCGGAGAAACAAACATTGCTTGAGAAAATTTTGAGTATGGGTACAGGAGATACTGTAGCTGCTAAAATTAAAGCAGATATGGGCGAAGCATATTATCTTGTTTACAAGCAATTGACAGTGGTAAGGCAATTAACTCAGGGCGCACAAGCGCGTTTGCCCTTTGATTTTTTTATTAAATAAATAATTATTGCAATAAAAAAATACCACTTTACCCAATAATATCATTATTTATAATGTCTTAAATTAAATAAATTTTTTGAAGAAATATTCCCAATTTAAAGCGTTGTGGGCTATTACAAAAGCGAGTTTTAAAGCTATTTTCAGCCAGCCTTCATCCATTTTTTTCAGTTTTTTATTTCCAATTGCATTCATTTTAATTTTTGCTGCATTTGGAGAAAACAAAACTAATCCCTACAAAGTGGCTATTGATAATGGCTCAGGATTTAACAATCATTTGCTGGACAGCCTTTCATCCAATCCTCTCATTAAAATTGAAAAATATGCCGATACTGCCTCCGAATATGCTGATTTAAGAAAGGGGAAATTGGCGGCCGTCATTCAATTAAACAAACTTCCAACAAGCGACTCGGTTCAGCGTTTTCAGGTGGTAGTCAAATCGAGTGAAGCGAGTGGTGGCGCAGTGTATCAAATTGTAAAATTGATTGATTATCAGGCATTGAAAGTAGAGTTGGCCGATGCGAAACTGCAACGCGAATATATAATTGTCCCCGAAATGATACCCGGTAAAAAATATCGTTCGATAGATTTTATACTGCCGGGTATGATAGGTTTTTCAGTATTGTTTGCCACACTGTTTGGCATAGCTTTTCTATTTTTTAGTTTAAGAGAGCAGTTGGTTTTAAAAAGATTTTATGCCTCACCGGTGAGCAGGATTAATATTTTAGTGGGTATTGGTGTCAGCCGTTTGTTTTACCAGATCATCAATGTGGTTGTGATTATATTGTTTGGTCATTATTTTATGAAATTTACGTTGATTAATGGAGTGGTTACATTCTTGGAAATGCTGCTCTTTTCACTGTATATGCTTTTTTTGCTGATGGGCGCCGGATTAATTATTAGTAGCATTGCTAAAAACGATACGATGATACCACTGATGATTAATATTTTTGCGCTGCCTCAGATGTTACTGGCCGGAACATTTTTTCCATTGGATGTGTTTCCTTTATGGATGCAGAAATTATGTGAAATGCTTCCTCTTACCCAGTTTAATAATGCACTTCGCAAAATTTCCTTCGAAGGCTTACACTTCTATGAGTGCTGGAAAGAAATTGGTTACTTGGGTATATGGACGGTTGTAATTTATTTGGTTGTATTCAGGGTAATGAAATGGGAGTAGTTTATTGATAACGGAGAAAAGAAAGATAAGAAGGAAAAAGAATTATTCACTATTACCTATTCAGTATTAACTATTAACTTATCACTATTCACATGAAATATTTAAAACTCTTTATCATAGGCGCTACTGCATTATTTATTGTGATGCTGGGGCTGTCGCTAATGATTCCTTCAAAAGTGATAGTATCCAGAGCGATTAATTTAAACCCGGGCAGCGACTCTGTATTGAATGAAGTGGCAGATCTGGATCGTTGGTATAAATGGTATCCGGGTTTTGATCAGGTAAAGCTTGAAAATATAAAAACAGAAAATGGCAGGGTAGTGGCAGGCAAAGCCAATGGGATTAGCCTGAAAGTTGATAATTTCAATGACAGTATTGTAACAGTGCAGATGCAAAAATCTGACCGACCGGTAATGGCTTCGTGGAAGCTGATTCGATATGCCTATTCCGATTCGCTGACATTGCATAATATAATGGAGTTTGATTTGCAATGGTATCCCTGGGAAAAACTGTCAGGGCTGTTGTTTGAAAAATCGTATGGCCCTGTTATGGAAAAAGGACTGCTGAATTTGAAAAACGGCAGATAATGATAGTTTTACATACAAAAAACCCGCCAAATCTGACGGGTTTAATTATATGAGTACCAATTTACCAATCTGCAATCAGTTAATCTGCAATTTGCTAATTAATATCTGTACATTTCCGGCTTAAACGGTCCTGCTTTCGGAATACCCAGATAAGCTGCCTGAGCATCAGTAAGTTCATCCAATACCACGCCAATTTTGGATAGATGCAGTCTGGCTACTTTTTCATCCAGATGCTTGGGCAATACATATACATTGTTTTCGTATTTATCATTATTTGTCCAAAGCTCAATCTGGGCAAGGGTTTGGTTGGTAAAACTGTTGCTCATTACAAATGATGGGTGACCTGTGGCACATCCCAGATTCACCAAACGACCTTCTGCCAATAAAATGATATCGTTGCCATCTACATTATAAATATCTACTTGTGGTTTGATGGTATCCTTGGTGTGACCGTAATTTTCGTTCAACCACGCTACATCAATCTCAATATCGAAGTGACCGATATTACACACAATTGCTTTATCTTTCATCAGTTTGAAATGCTCGCCTATAATCAGGTCGCGGCAACCAGAGGCAGTAACCACAATGTCAGCCTCTTTTACGGCATCTATCATTTTCTTTACCTCATATCCGTCCATTGCTGCCTGCAATGCACAAATAGGGTCAATTTCGGTAACAATTACCCGGCATCCTGCACCGCGCAATGAAGCGGCTGATCCTTTGCCTACATCGCCATAACCACCCACCACAGCTACTTTACCGGCCAGCATCACATCAGTTGCCCTGCGAATAGCATCCACTAAGCTTTCTTTGCAGCCATATTTGTTGTCAAATTTCGATTTGGTAACCGAATCATTTACATTGATGGCCGGCATAGGCAAAGTTCCATTAGTTACCCTCTCGTACAAGCGGTGAACGCCGGTAGTCGTTTCCTCACTGATGCCTTTTACATGTTGAATCAGCTCGGGGTAGGTATCCAATACCATATTGGTGAGGTCGCCGCCATCATCCAAAATCATATTCAGCGGACGATCTTCGCTGCCAAAGAACAGTGTTTGCTCAATGCACCAATCTGCCTCTGCCTGTGTTTGCCTTTTCCAGGCAAATACGCCGATACCTGCGGCAGCTATTGCTGCAGCAGCGTGATCCTGGGTAGAGAAAATATTGCAGGAGCTCCATTTAACTTCGGCTCCTAATGCTACCAGCGTTTCTATCAGCACGGCGGTTTGTATGGTCATGTGCAGGCAACCTGCAATGCGAGCGCCCTTCAAGGGTTGCGAGGCTGCATATTCCTGACGAATACTCATCAAACCCGGCATTTCGGCCTCAGCCAGCCTTATTTCTTTGCGGCCCCATTCGGCCAGCGAAATATCTTTTACTTTGTAAGGTAATGCAAAGTCTATTTGCGATTTTGTTACTGTGGACATATTATTTTATTTATGAATTGTGAATTGTGATTTATGCTTTTATGTTGCCGGCGGAGTGCTACTATCGAGCAAATTTGCGACGCTCCGTTCATCGTCCCGAATTACTATCAACAATTTTTTATACGCAAATTTTCTTAGAACACTGTTCGCTGTTGCGCTCTGATAATAATTAAGTTCCAAATTTTATATTTCCTTAAAAACAGGTTTGCAAAGTTATAAAAATAGCGTTATATTCTAAATTTGTTTGGTTAAAATAGAATAAAATAATAAATATATATAATTTTGTAGAAAAATATGCTACAATATGGCTAAAAGATCAGCATTAAAAGCAGAATTTACTACTGACAAGTCTTTCATTCCACTGGATGAAAAGGATATTGCTATTTTAAAACTTTTGCAAAATAATGCCCGCATCACCGTGAAAGAAATTGCCGATGCGGTACATCTGACCACCACTCCGGTACACGAGCGCATAAAAAGACTTGAGGAAAGTGGTATCATTTTAAAATATGCCACAGTACTCAATCCCGAAAAATTGGGTAAAAGGTTGATGGTGATTTGTTATGTATCGCTGCGTCAGCACGACAAACAGGCAGGTTTGAAGTTTATAGAATCTGTCAATCAATTAAATGAGGTGATGGAATGTTACAGTATTTCGGGTGAGTTTGACTTTATGCTAAAGGTAATGGCTGCCGACATGGCCGGTTATTATGATTTTCATGTAAACAAGCTCAGTCAGGTTGAAAATATTGGCCATGTACAAAGCATTTTTGTAATGGGAGTCATCAAGCAAACGCATGAAGTAATCTAAATAGATTTCAACACGTCCTAATAGAACTTATTTTCTTTTACAATAATGTTCCGTTTAAAAATAAAAACGCCACTGAAAAATAGATAATCAGCCCCGTAACATCCACTAATGTAGCCACAAACGGAGCCGAGCTGGATGCAGGGTCAGCGCCTAATTTTTTTAACAGTAAGGGAAGCATACTGCCCGAAAGTGTACCCCAAAGAACTACTCCAACAAGTGTAGTGGCAATAGTAGTAGCCAGTAAAAACCAGTGTACTCCATAAAGAGAAGGCCATATCAGATGGTAAAAGTATATTCTTAAAAACCCAACCACTCCCAAAACCGAACCCAGCATCAGCCCCGAAAAAATTTCTCGTTTCATCACCTGCCACCAGTCTTTTACGGTAATTTCACCCAAAGCCATCGCCTGAATAATAAGTGTAGAAGCCTGCGATCCGCTGTTACCACCACTACTGATGATGAGTGGTATAAACAAAGCCAACACCACGGCTCTGGCTATTTCATCCTCAAAGGCAGCCATTGCAGTGGCAGTCAGCATCTCGCCCAGAAACAGCACTACTAACCAGGTTACTCTTTTTTTGAATAATCTGAACAAAGGGATGTCCAAATAAGGCTCTTCAAAAGATTCGATGGCCGCCATTTTTTGCATATCCTCGCTAAATTCTTCACTGGCAACCCATAGTATATCATCAATGGTAACGATTCCCAGAAGCTTGTTATTATTGTTTACAACCGGAAGCGCCACGCGATTATTCATTTTAAAAACTTCGCTGGCTGTTTCCTGATCATCAAAAGCATTTAATGAAATAACGCGTTCGTCCATCAACTCCGATACTTTGGTTTCGGGGTCGCTTAACAAAAATTCGCCAATCCGTATATCGTCCAGCAAGTCGCCTTTTCGGCTTATCACATATATTACGTTGATGGCCTCACTGTTCTTACCATATTTTTTAATAGTATCAAATACTTCCTGAACGGTATTGTGGGCATACACATACACATAATCGGGGTTCATCAATCGTCCGATACTGTTTTCGGGGTATCCTAACAGTGAAAGGGTAATGTGTCGTTCATTGGGCTCCAGCAGCCTGATTAAATCACGTACGGTATTACCAGGCAGCTCTTCTAAAAAATCGGTACGGTCATCGGCAGGCAGCTCATTTAGCAGTGAAGCAATATAGCTTGCAGGCAGCTCGTGAATAATGTCTTTTTGATTGGAAAGTTCAAGCAGTTTAAAAACATTTACGGCACGATGCACAGACATATTGGCAATGATTTGTGTCTGATATTCAGGATGCTCATATATCAGATCCACCACATCGCTAATATTCTGATCGTCCAGAAAATTTTTTATCTGAAGTTTGTCTTCAGAGAGAATAATTTTCTGAAACTGTTCACTCAACGATATTTCTTCCTCTTCAAGCTGCATTTTTCAAAAATACGAACTTCAATTATTTAAGCAGCTATTTTTTTGTAAGGATTTGATAGGACGGTTTCAGAGTAGTATTTGCAATATAGAAAATAATACCCACCTCATTTTTCTAATTAGCATATCAAATAATCAGATTATCCTTCAAAATGAATTTTAACGGTTTGGTACATCAGTTTGCTTTGCATGATTACAGACGAGCGGCTTGCTTTATCCGAAAAGCCTTTAAGTCCAAACAATCCGGCTGCGTTACCTTTATTTACGGCTATTTCGAGAAAGTCGGCGCTGTTGAAAAATGCTAATTTTTCTCCCTCGTGAACATCAGCATAAGATTTACTGATTTTATTAATGGTTTCGTCTCTCAGAAATAGAATTTTAAACTTTCTTCCTCTTCTTTGTTTTTCAAATTGTTTGCGGGTGATGTTGACAATCACATTTTCAAAATTGTCAATATAAATTATTTGACCTTCAAGAATATTGTCGTCATTTATCGGCTGCATCGGATGTTTTTCGATATAGTTTATGTCAGGAATACCTATTTCCTGTATGGCTTCGCCATTTAAAATTCTTTTAATCGTATTAGCCATAATTTTGGTACAGTCAAGTGTGGTATTTTGGCTTTTTTTGTTAAGCGGAATACCCATCACAATATCTGGCTTTTCTTCAAAAATCATATTGGCTAATCCATTATCAGCACAAAGGATATACTGGTTTCTATGAAAAATCAATAATAGATTTTCGGGAGGTTTTTCAAAAAGATTTACCAATATTATATGAAAGGTAAATTCAGGGAAATGTCTGAAGGCGCTACGACAGATATAGGATGCCTGCGGATAGTTAAAGGGAGATATATTGTGCGATATATCTACAAGCTGTAAATCCGGATGAACTTGCAGCAGTTGGGCTTTAACAGCGCTTATTAAATAGTCCGTAGTGCCAATATCAGATGTAAGGGTAACAAAATTCATAAAAATCCTTTCTTTCGGGTAGTTCCGGTCTATTTTATTAATTGTTTGTCTTTAAAATAAAACTTATAAACCAATTTATCAGTCCAGCCTGGGAAAAATTTATTCATAATGATAGTTTGCTTTGTGAGGAAACTAAGCCAAAGGGTACGCTTTTTGTTTTTTATAGCTTTCAGTATTTTTGCAGCCACTTCATTTGGCGGCATCATTTTGCTTTCGTCCATAGGGTTCTTTTCCTGAGTTTCCCCTTTTTCATTTATCGCCCTGTCTCTAATGCCAGAGGAGGTAAATCCGGGAGCAACCCACATCACGTGCACATCTTCATTCATCATTTCTACCCGCAAACATTCCAAAAAACCTTGCATGGCAAACTTGCTGGCCGAGTAACCTGTTCTTGCAGGCAGCCCTCTGTATCCGCCCACTGAGGAAATACCCACTATGACCCCCTTTTCCTGAATGAGGTAGGGTAATGCTAATTTGGTACAATATACCATGCCATAAAAATTGATATCCATTACCTTTTTTAGTACCTCTGTTTTCATATCTTTAAAAAGCCCGCGCATACTGATGCCTGCATTATTGATAAGTACATGAATGGTACCAAAAATTTTAACCGTTGATTCGATAAACTGCCTGCAATCCTGTTCATTGCTTACATCGCAAACCATAGTGTGCAATGGCGAAGATGGATGAGTGGATTGCAACTCATACAAGCGGTCGTGGTTTCTGCCACAGGTAGCCACTTTGGCGCCGATACCCAAAAGCTGTTCCACCAAAGATTTACCTATGCCATCGGTGCCGCCGGTAACCACTACTACTTTATCTTTGTAATACTCATTCATCGGATTAGATTAAAATAATAGCAAACCTACTTATAATTGGGCAAAATTCAAGTGGGTTGTTCAAATAATTGGTTTTTAAGCAGGTTACAGTTCATTAAAAAATAGTATTTAAGATTTTTAAACCTTTATGTCGAATAACAAACATATTCTATTTCAAACATCCTTTTTGAGAGTACTAATTAAGGAGTGGACTATTCTCCTTTTGCTTACTTTATGTGCAGCAACCGTGTTTGGGCAAAAGCCAAAGGCAGCAAATAGAAATTTGAAGAACTATGGTTATGAAACCGATTCAGAAGGGGCAATCATTAAAATGCCGGATAAGGAAAAGACCGTCTATCTCATTTTTTCGGCGCATGATTATGGCGAAGGAGGAGATACTATAAGAAGCGCCTTGAAAAAGAATAATGTAAAGGCGAGTTTTTTCTTTACAGGCGATTTTTTAAGAAATGAATCCTTCGTGCCGTTAATCAAAAGATTAAAGAAAGATGGGCATTACATAGGTTCTCATTCAGATAAACATCTTTTGTATGCCGACTGGTCAAAGAGAGACTCGTTGCTGGTTACAAAAGAAGAATTTATGATTGATATGAATCATTCTTTGGCTGCCCTTTCTATGTTTGGTATTAAGAAGGCAAAATGGTACCTGCCATCGTATGAGTGGTACAATAAAGAAGTGGTAACATGGTGTAAGGAACGGGGATTATCGGTAATAAATTTTTCGCCCGGCACCGGCACCAATGCTGATTATACAACGCCGGACATGAAAAACTACCGAAGCAGCGAAGCGTTGATGAATAATTTGCTTAAAAGAGAGCAAGTGTCTGGCCTGTCCGGTAATTTTATTTTAATACACCTTGGTACAGATAAAAAACGAATCGATAAATTCTACAATCATTTGGATGAACTTATTCTGGAACTGAAGAAACGGGGATATTCATTTAAGCGCTTACGTTAAAGAGTATGATTTTTTTTAATGTAATTAAGGAATTGTACATTATTTTTCCGAAATATACCCTATTTACGGTATTGTTTGGCATTGCTTATCTCTTCATATTTGCATTAAATTTCTAAACACTTATTTTTTTAATAAGAATCAGTAAGATTTAAAATAAACCTATCTAATCTGACTAAGCATAAAGTGGGCTGAATGCTCACTTTTTTTTGTTATGGCTTTTTGCAGTTTAAACTATTTGCTTGTAAAAATGTTAGGTTATTTTCATTTCTTTGTGGCAAAGTAATATATGGATTGTACTGCAACTAAAATACCTTATTCAGAAACAGGCTATTTTTCGCATGTTGTTACAGATTATTTGAAACGAGCAGATGCATTAAGAGATGCCTACAAATTCTATCCGGATGTCAAAGGGATTGAAGCGCAGATACAAAGCCGTTTATCCTACCAGATCAATCGTAAGGCGCTGGTAGAGGGTTTGAAAGAGCAATATCAAAATATAGAAACTTCACAAGCCACCAAAGAAAATATTGAATTGTTAGCCGATACTAATACTTTCACCATTACTACTGCACATCAACCAAATATTTTTACAGGGCCATTATATTTTATTTACAAAATTCTTCATGCTATTAAGCTGGCTGTTCATTGCAAGGAACTTTTTCCTCAATACCGATTCGTTCCTGTTTTCTTTATGGGCAGCGAAGATGCAGATTTGGATGAGCTGGGGCATATTTATCTAAACAATGAAAAACTGGAGTGGAAAACTGCACAAACCGGCGCTGTTGGTCGTATGAAAGTGGACAAACAATTGCTGCAGCTTATCGGTCGTATTGAATCCGAAGTGGGTGTGCTGCCCCATGCAGAAGAAATCATAGGGCTTGTAAAAAAATATTATGCAGTAGATACAGAAATACAGATTGCCACGCTGGGCTTTGTAAATGAATTGTTTAAGGATTACGGCTTAGTCGTTTTGGTGCCTGACAGCCATACATTGAAGTCAATCGCTATTGATTTGTTTAAAGAAGAACTTCTCAATCAAAGCTCAGAAAAACCGGTTGAAACAACCGGACAAATACTTACAGATCGAGGATATAAAACACAGGCTTTCAGTCGTGAAATTAATCTATTTTATCTGAACGAAAATGGTAGAAACAGAATTGTAAAAGAAGATGAAGTTTGGAAGGTTTTACATACCGACATTGTATATAACAAAGACGAAATTCTAAAATTGGTAGAAACTAAACCGGAACTATTTAGCCCAAATGTGATTTTGAGAGGTGTTTTTCAGGAAATGTTATTACCCAATGTTTCATTCATTGGCGGGGGAGGGGAGTTGGCTTACTGGCTTCAACTGAAAGGATTATTTGACTACTTAAATATCCCTTATCCGATATTGGTTTTACGAAATTCTTTTTTATTTATTGACAAAAAAAACAGGTTATTATTTGAGAAATTGGGCTTCAATATTCAGGAAGTATTTTTACCTATCAGGCAATTACAGGAAAAATGGGTAAAAAAGAACACCGGCAATAAGCTCGAAGTGAAAGCTGAGAGAGAAGCCCTACGAGATATTTATGATTCTATTGCAAAAAGATCGATAGATATTGATATTACATTGCAAAATCATGTAGAAGCATTGAAAACTCAGGCATTAAAGAAACTGATTGAACTTGAAAAAAAGATGCTGCGTGCCGAAAAGAGAAATTATATGGAGGCTATGAGTCAAATCGAAAGGTTGAAGGATAAGCTCTTTCCATTGGAAAATTTGCAGGAACGGATGGATAACATAATTATATTTTATGCTAAATATGGAAAAGAATTTATAGACGCATGCTATCATTCTTCAATGACACTTGAACAGGAATTTGTTATCTTAAATGAAGATTGATGTCTATTAATTATAGAATTTTAATTTGCATTACAACTCCAATATTATTTGCTTTTACTTTAATAATCTGAGCATTTTCGCCTTCAAAGAATTCATCTACCGTTTCACTAAAAATATCCAAATACTTTTTAAAATGATTTTTTGTAAGCGGGTTTTTTTCATGTAGTTTTTTGTGTGTTTCCATTGGATGTCCTTCATAATTGCCTGTATAAAAGATTACATTTTCCCAAAAGGAATACATTTTGGCAACAAACTGTGTTTCATCAATATCAGGGTGGGAAAAATAATCACCCAGAAATTTGTCTTCTTTTAATTTTTTAAAGAAAAAATTAACCAATTTCTCAATATCTGAACGGCATGAAAGGTCTTTTTTCATGAGTATGCTTTTAATTGATTTTGCCCATATTATAGTCTAACCAGAACGCCGAAAAATATTCATTATACATACCTATGAAAATGAATATTTCTTTTCTTTATATCATGTTTAAAGAAAAGGATTAAAGATCTTTTTTCTTAAATCGGTTCAATGAAATGCTAAATGGAATTATTATCCATAATAGTAATAAAACAAAAGTGATCGACAACCCCAAAACATTTCCAAAAAATTGTTTAAAAATGGCGCCCGTATAGCCCATCAATGCAGAAACATCCATTTGCAATTGCATCACAATTCTTGATAAATCAATGGGGCTGAGAGCGGTAAGTAATACCATTGGTTTTTCAATGGGATAATCGCCAAATTGAAATACAATAAATAATAACAATCCATCAAATAGCAGTGCAAAGAACAACCAGATTAAAATAGCAATTCCTATACCTTTTGCCTTATCTCTGGTAAGGATGGCACAAAGACATGCAAGCGCTACAAAAATAACTGTTATGAGAATACCGATGGAAATCATCATTAATGCTACATTGCCTTCGGCATATAACAATAATGGAATGCCGCCGCTGATAAAAAAAGCTGTAGCCAGAGAAACGGATAATCCGATAAATAGGCTAATCCATATTTTGCGTCGCTGGATGGGTTGTCCTAATAGTAATTCAATAAACTCATTGGAGTTGTATAAATAAATGGTGGAGAAAATTATACTCACCAACGGCACTACAAACAGAATGATGCTTTGCACCGTCAGCGCACCTTTGGTTGCATTATCTTCAAGACTGAAGGCTGTAAAACAAAGCAGGCCTAATACCACAGCGTAAGCTATAACCAGCTTATTTTTTATGATGTCTAAAATGATGTATTTGATAATTCTATTCACTGATTCCGTTTTTTAAAACATTAGCAATGGCTTTTGCAATTTTTTGCTCTCCGGTTTTGTTAAGCAATTCAGAAACATGCTGATGAAACCTAACTTCTCCATCCTGCATAAATACCAGTTCGGTAATAAGGTCGTCTAATTCGCTCAACAGGTGGGATGTGATTAATATTAGTTTGCCTTTTTCTTTTTCTTTTATAATTTTTTCCTTTAGAATATCCGATGCCAAGGGGTCGAGGCCTGCTGTAGGTTCGTCTAATATCAATACGTCGGGATTGAACAAAAATGCCAGTGTGGCGCTTACCTTTTGAGTGGTTCCACCGGAAAGTGTCCGCATTCTTTTTTCATAAAGTGAAGGCAGGTCAAAAGCTTTTAACAAATCTTCATCAAGCGCTTCGGAAGATTGTCTGATTTGTTTTATCATTTCGATGATATGGCCAATAGTCATATTGTCAGGGTATCGGCCAATCTGAGGCATATAGCCGATATTTTTTCGATAGAGATAATCATTTTTAATATTTTTACCATCAAAAATAATATCACCTGAAGTAGGTACTACCATCCCCAATATTGATTTTATCAGTGTGGTTTTCCCACAGCCATTGGGCCCTATCAATGCAATACATTCCCCTTTGTTTAAAGAAAGTGTCGCATTTTTTACGGCTTGTAATTTACCAAACCATTTTGATACATTTTTAATTTCAATCATAAATTGAGCTTCTTCATTAAAGGTTTTTCGTCCACAAAATTATCCGGTGTCAGGCTGGGTATCAGCTTTTCACTCCTGTCGAGCAATGATACCAAAAAGCTACGGAATAAAATCATTGCCGGAGGATTCTTTTCTACGATGACAGAGAAAATACTAAGCGGGTGAAAAGGTACATCGCCTATTCCGTCTCTGTTCAGGTCATACCCCTCATATTTGTCCCAATAATTTCCGTTGAAAGTATTCAATACCAAAGTTCCATTTGTACTCATGTCAAAGGTATTGGCCAGAAAGTTATTCTCTTTCAAAACATTATCTGTGCAATTGGCCATTATTTTCATTCCCCAGCCATTCGACTCAATAATATTCTTTTCGATAGTAAGGCGGCTTGCACCATCCATTAAGATTCCGGTGGTATTGTTATATATTTTATTGCCTCTGATAAATCCATCGTAAATTTCTTTTAACATTAAGCCATAAGAAGCATCTCCCCAGTTTTGAACAAATACATTGTTATACATAGATACTCTTTTGGAGTACATCACTGCTACGCCCGCACCGTTTTGTTTAAAAAAATTATGGACATAAATGTCATCATTCGAAAACATAAAATGAAGACCATATCTGGCATTGTGCGTAGAAGTGTTGTTCCAGATAACGCTGCCGGTAACAAACTCAAAGTAGATGCCGTCCCGATGCTTATTAATGGTATTACCAATTATCTGCAACGAATCACTCTTCCAACAATGAATGCCGTTACCCATCTGGCTCTCTTTTTTTCCGGTACCTCTGATTCTGTTGTTTTTAACTATGGTGTGGCGATTGTAGTCCAGAAAGATAGCAAAGAAATTATCCTCCAGTATATTGTCTTCTATGGTTACATAATAGCTGTTATATACTTTTATTCCGCTAATATCTTCCAGTGAAGAAGAGCCTGATTGAATGATTTTAAATCCTTTGACCAATACACCGTTGGCTTTGATAGAGAGCACTTCATATTTATATTGCCCATCCAGCACCGGATAGTCCACACCAATAAAAGCGATAGCTTTTCTGATGAGGATGTTTCCTTCCTTATATATACCCTGATGTACAAATAAACTATCTCCGTCTTCAGCAGCTTCTATTGCAGGCTTGATTTGCGAAAAAGGGAATCCTTTTCCTATATGCAGCGTTTTTGCATTTATGCAAAATGGAACGATGCATAGCAATACTAATAGAAAATATTTACTCATTATTACTTAATAACCTCCTCCCAGTTTATTATTTCTGCACTGTTTTGTGATGCGTATTCAGTAGCTTCTTCTTTTTTTGCAAATGTAGCAATATGTCCGTTCATGGGGGTGCGAATACTATCTCCTTTTACAAAAAAAGCATTTTCTGCTTTTAAGAAGTTTTCGGGTTTATTATGGTCCGGAACATAATAAGTTGCTTTTTGTACATTGTTTTCTTTCATGTAGTGAACCATACATTTGAGGTCATCAAAAACAAATGATCTTCCTTTATCTGTAATTAGTTCGGTGCCAAAACGAAGATCTGATACAGTCATATTGCAATTGGCACAATTGTCAACATTTAGTTTTATGGGTACAGGGTCCGAATTACTGCAAGAAGGCAAAAGTATTGCTAATACGATTCCTAATGCAAATAAAATTGCATTGTTAATTTTTTTCATTTTTTATAAATTAAATTTTTAAGCTTTTTTCTTAGTCCACTCTTTAATTGAAGCAAGCAGCATTAATACGCCTGATCCAATAAACATCCAACCTCCTGTATGAGGGAATGAGTACGCTCCAAAATTTAACAGTTGCTTGAAGCCCAGCAATGGCGGTTGATAAGCCATTCCCGGCACTTTAATAGCTGCATTTGGATCTAAATTATGACCATAGTCATACTCCCATTTCCAAAAATCATACATTGCAACAATACCGAAAATGATGAACAAAACCAGCAGAAAGTACAGAAATTTTTTATTCCCAATAAGGGCTGCAAGTAATGCTAAAAAGGCAAAAAAGCCAATAATGTAAGGTAGCACAGTGAATTCGATAAAGTTTTCTTCATGCAAGGTCTGCATTCCTATGTAGTGATTTAGGCCGTTTATGATTTCCACATCGCCTGCCAATTTGTTAGGATAGATGAGTAATCTTAATCCTTCGGGATACTGAGGGGCATCGAGGTCAATATACCATAATGGAACAAAAATGGAAGCTGCCAAAAGGATTGCTGCCAGACTGAGTAAGGTTCGTGAAAGCCCACTGATTTTTTTACTGTTAGTTGCCATGATTTTTATTATAAAATTGAAAAAATAAAAGGGGCAGAAAATTACTTTCCTGCCCCTTTAACCGATATGTTTACCTTAAATTTTTATTTTTTTGCACTATCAGCCTTAGGAGCAGCATCTTTATCAGCTGCTGCGCCTGTTGGAGTTCCTCCAGGAGCTGTGCTGCCAATACCCCATTTTAACGGAACATTACTACCGGCAGGAGATACTCTTACATAACCCTGCATTTCCTGGTGCAATGCACTACAGAAGTCTGTACAGTAGTAAGGTAGAACACCTACTCTGTCCGGTGTCCATTTCAGTGTGCAGGTTTCACCAGGCATAATCAGCAATTCAGCTGTGTTTGCACCCTTTACTGCAAATCCATGAGGGATATCCCAGTCTTGTTCAAGATTGGTAACGTGGAAATAAACTTCATCGCCCACACGGATACCTTCAATATTGTCAGGAGCAAGGTGAGAACGAATAGCTGTCATGTAAACATGCACTTTGTTGCCCTCTCTTACCACTTTAGTTTCTGCTTCACTTTTTGTTACATAAGGATTACTGTTTTCTTCGATTTTGTAAATCTTCTGAGAATTTTTCATTATCAGATCTGCCGGGCAGGCCTGCGCGTAGTGTGGCTCTCCAATAGTTGGGAAGTCGAGCAAAAGCTGCATTTTGTCTCCGGTAATATCATAAAGCTGGGCGCTTTGTGTCAACTCGGGTCCGGTTGGCAGATAACGGTCTTTTGTAATCTTGTTATAAGCAATTACATATTTACCCCAAGGTTTCTTAGTGTCGCCACCGGGGATACAAAGGTGACCTACTGAATAGTAAGTAGGAACCCTGTCAATGATTTTCAGGTCTTTGATGTTCCATCTAACTAATTCTGAAGATACGAAGAAAGAAGTAATAGCATTACCATTTCCGTCAAATTCAGTGTGCAAAGGACCAAGGCCTGGTTTTTCTACTTCGCCATGAAGAGCGGCTTCATATTTAATTACAGGTATTCCGTCAAATTCGCCGTCAAAAGCTTTATCGGCAATTGCCTTCTGAATTTTATCGAAACTGAATACAGGAATCAGAGCGGCCAGTTTTCCACTACCTACAATGTATTCACCGGTTGGATCCACATCACATCCGTGAGGTGATTTTGGACAAGGGATAAAGTAAGCGATGTCTTTAATTTTTCTGATATCCAAAACAGGTACTTCTGTTCTAATTTCTGATTTGGCAGTATGGGTTTTTTCATCATACACATTGTGTGCATAGCGAACTTTCGATTTGGTACCCTGACCTGCTTTAATCAATTCTTCGGCTTTTTTCCAGTTTACTGCCAGAATAAAGTCTTTGTCTTTTTGAGAAGCATTTACTTCCAACAGTGTATGAGCTTGTTCTGAGTTGTAGCAACTGAAGAAGAACCAATCGCCTGATTTACCTTTACCGGCGTGGCTAAGGTCGTAGTTAACACCGGGAGCGCGCAATTGGAAAGATACATCCATCGCTCCGGTTTCTTTATCCACACCAATAAAACTTAATGTGCCTTGAAAGTTTTCTTTGTAAGTGTTGATAGGCACATCACCATTTTGATCGTCAGCCGGTACGCTAAAACGGGTTCCTGCTACCACATACTCGGTATTTTGAGTGATGAAAGGAGAGGAGTGGTTACCTGCACTGTTAGGTAATTCAATAATTTCTACAGTTTTAAAAGTTTTTAAATCAACTCTTGCCACACGAGGCGTATTGTTGGCATTAGCAAAAATCCATCTGCCATCTACCTCTCCGTTGGTTTGAGATAATTCAAGGTGGTGTTGGTCGTCCCAGGGAACAAAACCGTGAGAAGTTTCCAGCATGGGTTTGGTTTCCTCATTAATTCCATATCCATTTTCAGGATCTATAGAAAAGATAGGAATCACTTTGAAAAGACGACCACTTGGTAATCCGTAAATACCCATTTGTCCGTTAAAACCACCCGAAACGAAGTTGTAAAACTCATCATATTTACCGGGGGCTACATAAGTTTTTTGAGCAGCGTCGGCGCTTACTGCACTACCTGCGTTTTTGGGCTTACAGGAATTAAATGCAAATGGAATAGCCGCTATAATAGCTGCTATCAGCGCAAGGTTGATAATTTTTTTCATAATTTGAAGTACTGTGTTTATTAAAGTAAATTGTTTTGAACCAATTTTATTTTACTCCATCGTTTTCTCTCATAAATTCCAGAATGTTTCTGGCATCATCATCAGTAAGATTTTGATTGGGCATACGAACCAAACAAATTTCTAACTGAGCCTGCAATTCAGGATCTTTATCAATCATTGGATCAGGGTTGGTAATGAAGTTCATAATCCATGGAGCAGTTACTCTGCTGGTTACGCCTTTCCATCCCGGACCCACTAACCTTTCATCTGTTAATTTGTGGCAGGAAGCACATTTCACATCATATATTTTCTTGCCTTCTGCAGCCATTTTGGTATCTAAGGTTTCACCTACTTTTACATTGTCTTTATCCCACTTGCCTTCTCCACGATGTGGGTCGTAATCAGATGTGCTGGGAGTTGTTTTTGCGGCATCGCCTCCGCCATTGTTTTCAGAACTGTTATTTTCACCGCCGCCGCAGGCAATTAAAAATCCCATGGCAACAATTGAGCAAAAGATTGTTATTTTTTTCATCTTGTTTTGTTTTTTTATTATTTGCAAAGGTTAAAAAATCTATAATAAGCTGATATGACTGCAATCATAAAATTAAGATGATATTAATCATATTGAATTGAAATAAAAAGTGAATTTACTGGTTTAAATCTTAAAAATCAATTTTAAAATTGTATTTATTATTTTTGAGACAAAAGTATTGATGCCCTTTAATGAAAGAAATGTTATCCTTTTGTTTCATTGAGTCGTATAAACTCCAAAAGACTCCGTGCATCAGTTTCTGATAAATGAGGATCCGGCATTCTAATATAACATTTTTCGTACTCCTTTTTCAGCTCGGGGTCTTTATCAATCATTGCTTCCGGATTATTAATATAATTCATAATCCATTCCGGTTTACGTCTTTTCAAAATTCCTTTCCAACCCGGACCTACCAGCGTTTCAGAATTAAGGTTGTGGCAGGATGCACAATGCAGGTTATGCAGCAGTTCGCCTTTTGTGGCAAGTGACGTATCAATGGTTTCGCTCAATTTCAAGTTTTCGGCAGTCCAAAAGCCAATACCTTTTTCCACATCGTAATCTTTTGATTCAGCGTTTGTTGCCACTGTTACCGAATCTTCGGTTGTGGATTTGTCATCTTTGCATGAGAAAATAAGGATACTAAAAAATGTAATTAGTAAAGCAATCTTTTTCATATTCAGGAATAATTTGATTGGCAATAAAAATAATACTTTTTACGAAAACCAAAAATTTATTATTTATGATTATTATCATTTTTAGTTTTCGAAAACGATTGTCTTATTTTTATACACCATTACCCTATCCTGAAATACAAACTGAAGCGCTTTTGCCAGCACCGATTTTTCAATTTCCTTACCCAACGACACCATATTAGATATTGTGTGCGAATGATTTACGGGAATAATTTGTTGAGCAATGATTGGTCCCTCATCCAGACTGTTGGTAACAAAGTGAGCAGTAGCTCCAATTAGTTTTACACCTCTTTGATATGCCTGACGGTAAGGTTTGGCACCGACAAATGCCGGTAAGAAGGAGTGGTGAATATTGATGATTTTCATTGGGTAACGGGCAATGAAATCAGGCGATAAAATTCGCATGAATTTTGCCAGAATCAGATAATCATGCTCGTATTTAGCGATAATTTCCAGTATTTGGCTCTCAAACTCTTCTTTGCTTATGCCTTCATGACTTATGTAATAATAAGGTATGTCAAATTTTTCGGTTAATGGCCGCAAGTCATCGTAATTTCCAATTACGCACTGCACAGAAGCCTCAAAGGTATTAAAAAAGTTTCTTAATAGTATGTCGCCTAAGCAGTGATATTCTTTGGTAACGAGTACTATTACTTTTTTTTCAGGTGTCGGATTCACAACTATTTGAGTATCAGCAGGTAATGCGGCAAGAAGTTTTTGCTCTATTTCTTTTGAGTCAGGTCGGGCATCAATATGTATTCTTATATAAAACCTTTCTTCTTCGGTGTTTACAAATTCTCGCATAGATATAATATTGAGTCCGGCTTCTGCCATTACTCTTGCAATATCGGCCACAAGGCCCACTCTGTCGCTGCACTGTAGTAAAATAATCATCCGCTAAAAGTAGGAAAACTTTCCTTTTTTTATACAATTCTTTTATTTTAGTAAAAAATTTACCATAAACGGATGGATAATAACATCATCCTGATATCTGTATAAAGTTAGAATTTAATTTTTTAAATATTGGTTATCAATTGATTAATTACAAAAAAGGAGGGTAAACGGGTGTTTTTATTTTCCTTATTTTATTTTTTTAATAATAAACCATACCTTTGCAAACCATTTGAAAAAATGGATACATTACTGAAGAGGTTCGAAAAGGGTTCCGGGTGGTTCGGAAACGCCTCAAAGGTGTAACAAATAAATTAAAGGTACAATGCCTAAAGTAAAAACTAATTCAAGTGCAAAAAAGCGGTTCAAAGTAACTGCTACCGGCAAAATTACTCATCAAAAAAGTTTTAGACGCCACATTCTTACTAAAAAATCTACAAAGCGTAAACGCCACATGCGTATTGATGGCGTGGTTCATGAGTCTAATATGAACTTCGTAAAACGCTTACTGAGATTGAAGTAAGCCATTGTTAACTATTATTAATTCATCTAAAACTTATTTAAGATATGCCACGTTCAGTAAATTCAGCAGCTTCTAAAGCGCGCAGAAAAAAAATATTAAAACAAGCCAAAGGTTTTTATGGCAAACGTAAAAATGTGTTTACCGTTGCCAAAAACGTTGTAGAAAAAGGGATGACCTACGCTTATGTAGGCCGTAAAGTGAAAAAAAGAGATTATCGTGCTTTGTGGATTGCACGTATCAATGCAGGTGTTCGCGAGGAAGGAATGACCTATTCTGTCTTTATCAATAAGCTTCGTGCCAATAATATTGAATTGGACAGAAAAGTTTTAGCCGATCTGGCTATGAACAACCCCGAAGCGTTCAAAGCGCTGATAGCTTCAGTGAAATAGGGTTTGAGGTTAAATATCCTGTTTTGGCCTTCGGGCAATACGACATTTAATAACCGTTCTAAATATTGGAACGGTTTTTTATTTGAAGTACTTCCTTGAGTACAAATATTTGTTAGAATTAAACTGACAGGATAATCATTTTTAGCCAAAAATCAAGACTGTGAAAAAAAAAATACTAAAAATAATTTTTCTCATCTTAACCTGCGGAACTTTCCCACAGTCATTTCCTCCTTCCTTACAGGTCATTTCGCAGCGAATCGGAGAAATTTGATCGTTTTGGAAACGAGGAAATTCCTTACTCTACTTCATCTGTTGCCAATGACGCACAAAAAAGAACTTTTATAAATTCATATAATTCTACCGGTAGAATACCCGTATTAAAAATTCCAGATTAGGTTCTTAATCATTGACATTAGCCGTATTCTTTTCGTCAACCTTATTTGTAGAGGCATGACTAACCGCCGCACTTATAAATTGTACAAAAATAGGGTGGGGGTTTTCCACAGTACTCTTCAGTTCGGGGTGATACTGTACGCCGATAAAGAACGGATGATCGGGTAGTTCTACAATTTCAACCAGACCACTTTTTGGGTTTTTACCACTCAGCACCATACCACCGTTCTGAAACTCTTCTAAATATTTATTGTTAAACTCCCAACGATGGCGATGTCTTTCGCTGATCAGTTCCTGGCCATAAATTTTATGAGCAAGAGAATCGGGAAGTAGTGCACAGTCGTAAGCACCTAACCGCATGGTGCCGCCTTTATCCGAAATTACTTTTTGTTCTTCCATCAGATCAATTACCGGATCGGGCGTTTTTTCATCCATTTCGGTGGAGTTGGCACATTTCTTACCTAAAATATTTCTGGCATATTCAATAACTGCCATCTGCATACCAAGGCAAATGCCAAAGAAGGGTAAACCATTCTCCCTTGCATATTTTACTGCTGTAATTTTTCCCTCAATACCTCTGAGGCCAAAACCGGATGCTACTAATAGTCCGTCAAGCCCTGAAAGTTTTTCTTCCACATTTTCGGGGGTGATGTATTCGCTGTGTACATTTACCACTTCTACTTTACATTCGTTTACGGCGCCGGCATGAATAAATGCTTCCAGTATTGATTTATAAGCGTCCTGCAATTCAATGTATTTTCCAATCAAACCGATACGCACGACAGATTTAGGATGGTTCAGCCTTTCCAGGAAAGCTTCCCATTTTACCAAATCGGGCTCCGGAGGATTAATAATATTGAGTTTTTTAAGGCAAATGATGTCTAATTTTTCTCTCAGCATTGCCATTGGCACTTCATAAATAGTGGCCATGTCAATGGATTCGATAACTGCCTCTTGCTTTACATTGCAGAATTGTGCTATCTTCCTTTTGATATCCGGTGATAATGGTCTTTCTGTACGGCATACAATTATATAAGGGCTCACACCTTCCTGACTCAACATCTTAACGCTGTGCTGGGTAGGTTTGGTTTTCAGTTCTTTGGCTGCTTTCAGGTAAGGAATCAGGGTGAGGTGAATGACAACCGTATCATCTTCCGGCAGTTCCCATTGTAATTGGCGTATGGCTTCCACAAAAGGCAGGCTTTCGATATCGCCGATGGTTCCGCCAATTTCAGTAATTACAATATCATATTTGCCGGTATTGCCCAGTTCCAGCATCCGGCGCTTTATTTCGTTGGTAATGTGTGGCACTACCTGTACTGTTTTTCCCAAATAAGCGCCTTTTCTTTCTTTATTAATAACCGTTTGATAAATACGACCAGTGGTTACATTATTTGCCTGAGAAGTAAAAGTATTAAGGAATCTTTCATAATGCCCCAGGTCCAGATCGGTTTCTGCTCCGTCTTCGGTAACATAACATTCACCGTGTTCATAAGGATTCAGTGTACCCGGATCCACATTGATATAAGGATCAAATTTTTGTATAGTAACTCTGTAACCTCTTGATTGTAATAGCTTTGCCAATGATGCTGCAATAATTCCTTTCCCCAAAGATGATGAAACCCCGCCGGTTACAAATACATATTTTGCCATAATGCAATAATTTTAGAACGGTTGTAAAACTGTTCTGTGTTAAAATTTTAAATAAAAAAAATGCGACCGGCTGAAAAATTCTGGTAGAAAATTTGAGAGGTCGCACAAAGATATAAAGTTTGATTACAAATCCGTTATTTTTTCATACGGATTCTTGGTCAGGTGTGGAAAAGTTATTATTAACTCATATAATTTTTATCATTTTGCTAATCCTTACCTATTTTTTCGTAACTGGCTACCACGCCTCTGATGAGGGAAGAGCTGAACCCGCGATGCTCCATTTCGTTTAGCCCCACAATGGTGCAGCCCTTTGGTGTAGTTACTTTGTCAATTTCCTGTTCGGGGTGGCTGCCATGTTTCAGTAAAAGTTCAGTAGCTCCTTTTACGGTTTGCGAGGCAATTAATTTGGCAGTTTTAGCATCAAAACCAATTTCCACACCGGCCTGGATGTTGGCCCGGATATAGCGCATAGCAAAAGCAGTACCACAAGCGCCGAGAACTGTAGCGGCATCCATCATTTTTTCGTCAATAATGACCACTTCGCCCAATGCTTTAAACAGGCTCAAAACCAGCTCAATCTGTTGTTCATTTGCATTCAGGTAGCTGATGCAGGTCATGCTTTCCCGAATGGCAATGGCAGTGTTAGGCATAGCCCTAAAGATTATTTGATCTTTTTTGAGCATTGTTTTTAAATCGTTGAGCGAAACACCGGTAATCACCGAAACAATGATATGCTTATTTGTTATTGATTTTTTGAGACCTTCAATTACCGATTCTATCTGATAAGGTTTTACGGCCAGAATTACTAAATCGCTGTTTTTTACCGCTTCATTATTGTCAGAACTGATTTTTACTCCCTTCAAATGCCAGTCTTTGAGCGTAGCCGTATTTCTTTTGGTGATGGTAATGCTTTCCGGTTTGCAAAATTTACTTTTTACCAATCCTTCTGCTATGGCGGTTCCAAGGTTGCCGCCTCCGATTATTGCAATATTCATAAGTATCTTTATATTAAATTAATATTTTGACCCAAAACACAAACATACAAAGCAGAACTGAAATTGGAATTTATTTTTGGAAATAATGAATGAAAGAATTTATTTTTTGATTGATTTTTATCCTTTTCAAAAGCAAGCCTATTATTTACATTGATTTCAAACCTTTTTGGATTATCTTTATAGCATGATACGAAAAACAATACTACTTTGCAGCTTGCTTATCTTATTGATTGGAAATGAGACGATTAAAGCCCAAAACAAGGCCGAACAGGAAAAAATGCAATGGTTTGCCGATGCCAAATTGGGCATATTTATCCATTGGGGAATTTATTCGGTTAATGGCATTTCAGAATCCTGGAGTTTTTTTAATAATTATATCAATTATAAAGACTACATGGATCAGTTGAAGGGATTCAGCGCCGGAAATTATAATCCTCAGTTATGGGTGGATCTCATCAAAGAGAGTGGCGCCAGATATGCTGTGCTTACCTCGCGGCACCATGATGGCGTATCGCTTTGGAATACTAAACAACAAGGGGCTATCTCTATTCCAAGAAACGGCGCAGTAAGAAAAGATGTAATGACCCCCTTTATCAGTGCATTAAAAAGATCCGGCCTTAAGACCGGTATTTACTATTCTCTTCCTGACTGGAGCCATAATGATTATGATGTTTTTACCGGAGCTATAAAAAGATTTAACGTAAAAGATGATCCGCAGCGTTTTGAACGTTTTATCAATTATTATCAAGGGCAGTTAAAAGAACTTTCGAAACAATATAAACCCGACCTGCTTTGGTTCGATGGCGACTGGGAACATAGTGCAGAAGAATGGCGTGCAGCCGAAACGAGAAGACGCCTTCAAAGCTATAACCCTAAGATCATCATCAATTCCAGATTAAAAGAGTATGGCGATTATGCTACACCCGAACAAGGGGTGCCCGTGCAAAAACCATCTTCTCCTTACTGGGAACTTTGCTATACCATGAACGACTCATGGGGTTATCAGCCTTTTGACAGAAACTATAAAACACCCTATATGCTCATCAATACTTTAGTGGATTGTATTTCGATGGGAGGAAATTTATTGTTGGACATCGGACCAAAGGCAGATGGAACTATTCCTGAAGAACAGGTAACCATCCTTAAAGAAATGGGAAGATGGACAAAAAAACATGCGGAAGCTGTTTATGGTACTCTGGCCGGTATTGCTCAAAAACATTTTGCAGGCAAAACAGCGCTTTCGCTCGATAGAAAAACACTGTATCTGTATTTAAACAATAGCCAGAATGGATTGGCGTTGTTAAAAGGTATTCTTACACCGGTGAACAGAATAACAATGGTTGGATCGAATGAACGCCTCTCCTATAAAAAAGAAGATAATAACTATTGGATATCGGTTCCTCAGGATTTGCTTGACCCACAGATGACTGTAATAAAGGTGCAGTTTCAAAAACCTTTGGTGCTGGATGGAGAAGCCGGTCATTTTTCTGACGATTATTTAATGTCCAGAAGAGAACCCGCAAATCAGATTATTAAGAGACTGAGTGAAGATGTGGCTTCGGGCAATAATCCTTTAAGCAATAAAGGTTTGGATGTAAACAAACCTCTAACCAATAAAGAAGTTAATAATAGAGAAGTTTTGGATTGGGTAAATAAACATGCGGAAACGATCGGAAGCGCTAAAAAGGGTCTTTCCGAAGGGCATTATGCAGGTTTATCGGCTTTGTCGCCCGATAAGAGAACAATTTATCTGTTTGTAGAGGGAAAATCAAATGCACCGATCGCACTTAAGGGAATCAATAACAACATTGCCCGCATCAGGATTGTGGGTGAAGGCACTCTTCTCAGTTACAGATTGTTTGACAAGTTGTACTGGAGTGATAAGCCGGGAATCGTTTATATTGATTTGCCCCCGGAAAGGATGGATAAAAATGTGACAATTGTTTCGGTGTTACTGGATGGTCCGGTGAGCGAATATCAGGGAGAGGTAAAAGCTGTGGAAAGTAATTTGTAGAAAAATTTTTCATAGAGAATAATACGGTGCTTATTAATGATAGGAATTTGGTTATTTATTAAATTCTTAAATTTCAGCCTATTTGACAATCATATTTTAAATTTGACTTAAAGAATAATTCTTTTTTACTATTCATTAGATTGGATTATATACTTCCAAAAAGGAAGAGTAAGGACAAACATCTTTTTACATTCCTGATCGAACAGTGAAAACTAATTTTATATTATGACTTTTCAAAAATACAATTTATGAATAATATTGTATTTTATAGAATACATATTTTACCTTTTTGAAATGAGACATTTATGCCAAGCAAACAGATTTTTGCATTAACGATAAATATTATTTTGAAATTGGCGGCAAAAATAAAAATACAAAACAAATCAAAAATTTAGAAAAAGCTTATCTTGCCCTTGATGGTTAAACAATCGGATTTCGTAATGAAATTCCACTTTGGCTATTTGGATTTTTATATTGACGGTTACCCCCCTTCAACTTTATAAAAAAAACAGAGCCGGCTAAAATCAGGCTCTGTTTTTTTTAATATTTTAGTAAAACCTATTATTGCTTTACAAACTGAAGTTCGCCATTAATTTTAACATCTTCACCAACCAATACACCTCCGGTTTCCAATGCCACATTCCATTTCAGTCCGAAGTCGGTACGGTTTACTTTTCCGCTGAAGGTAAAACCGGCCTTTGTTTGTCCGTAAGGATCCTTAGTTACGCCACCAAACTCCACATCTAAAGTGATATCTTTTGTAATATCTCTGATAGTAAGAGCACCTGTCAGTTTGAAATTCTCATCGTCAACCTTTGTCAGTTCCTTACTCTCAAATTTAATTTCAGGATACTTTTCCACTTCAAAAAAATCAGCGCTTTTGAGGTGGTTGTCACGATCGTTTTGATTGGTAAAAACAGATGCCGTCTGAATAGTGGCAGTAGCTTTTGCATTGGTAAAATCATCACCCACTGCATCAATGCTTGCATTGAATTCCTTAAACTCACCTTTAACGTTTGAAATCATCAAATGTCTTACCTTGAAAAGTAATTCGCTGTGTGCGGGGTCCAAAACCCATTTTGTAGTCTCTGTCATTTCTATAATTTTTTAATTGTAATTCGTAATGCAAAATTGATGTTTACGGACTACATCGGCATTGACCTAAGATAAGAAATTATAGAAAATATATTTTTTCGCGCTTATTTCTTAATTATCAACATGTGGATATTGTTGGAATTGATGAAGTGCAGATGAATTTCATAATCTTTATCAGAAAGTTCCTCCAATACATAAACAGGGAAGCGGTAATGGTAAACCAATAAGGCATCGCCCTTTGGTAAAAGACTCAGTTCGGCCAGTATGGCCTGAATATAGCCGGGCTTTTCGAGCAGTCTGACATCAATTTTTTTTAGATGGTCATTATCATACTTACTGAAAATTTTTTCAAAACCTTCTGAATTATGAATTGTTGCTTTTTTTCTTACTATATCAATTTCTTCCTGATCGGTGGTCTGATTGGGTTCTATTTCAAAGTTAATTTTCAGCAGGGCTTCAAAAATCTGATCAGTAGAAATACCTGCTGTCTGGGCTGCCATTTCAATAGTCATACCCGAAGCCATTTCATTTCTCAAAATGGGATTTTTGAGTTTTTCAAAAGTAGGAGTGAGGTCGGCTAAAGCTGAAATGGTTTCATTATTCTCCTTAATAAGTGTTGACACCTTTGTATGTCTATTGATTTTCATTTATAACTAATTCTGCGGCGCAAAGTTATTCTTTCTAAGACATTTTGAGGTATAAAGTTTTAATAAAATTGAAATATACCAATTTTCTCGCCAACTTATGATTGTATTTGTCTAAAAATCTATTTTGGAGAAAGGCTAAAACTGATTGTATAAATAGCAATTATTATCTAAATATTAATTAAAATTTAACTATATATTTAATTAGGAATGAATAAGATGTAATTTAGGTTTGTTTATTGTAGATTCAATTTTCCCTGGAACAGACGAATCATTTTTCTTTTCCTCTGATAAAATCAGACGCAGAGAAGTATCATTAGTGAAAAAGCTCCAAACCCAATTTATAAAGATAATTAGCCTGTTTCTTACACTCAGGATGAGCATCAGATGCAAAAACATCCAGGCAAACCAGGCAACTAATCCTTTAAATTTAAGATAAGGAAGATCTACAACTGCTTTAAACTTACCTACGGTTGCCATTGAACCGCGGTCTTCATATTCATATTCTTCCTGTGTTTTCCCGGTTTGGACTCTTTTTAGATTTTTAGCCAGCATCTTTCCCTGGTTAATAGCCACATTGGCCACCTGAGGATGTCCGTTAGGGTATTTTAGTGTTTTCATAAGAGCGATATCACCGATGGCATAAATGTCATCATAGCCTTCAATTTTATTAAATCTATCTACGACAATCCGGTTGTTTCTTTCAATGGTACCTTTTTCCAATCCTCCAATCAGATTACCTTTAATGCCACCTGTCCAAATCAGGTTTTTTGTTTTCAGTTGTTCCCCATCACTGAGGGTTACAATATTGTTTTCAAATTCTTTTACAAAAATTCCTAATCTGACTTCAACGCCCAATTGTCTTAAAAATTTCAATGAAGCCTTCTGTGCGGTCGTGCTCATTGCCGTAAGCGTAGTCTTACTACCTTCCACCAATATGATTCTTACTTTTGAATAATTAATTCTCGGATAATCTTTTGGCAGAATATTTTTTTTCATTTCGGCAAAAGCACCGGCCATTTCCACACCGGTAGGGCCTGCACCCACGATCACGATGTTAAATAGTTCTTCCGGAGCGTCGGCCCCTTTGGCAACAATATTTTCAAAATTTCTGATAATATTATTCCGAATTTGAATGGCTTCATAGGTGGTTTTCAGACTGTAAACACCACTTTCCGGAAGTTTCAAACCAAAGTAATTGGTAACACAACCGGTTGCGAGAACCAGAATGTCATAGTTAAAATCGCCAATGGTAGTTTTTACAATCTTTTTTTCAGCATCTACTTCCTGAACCTTTGCCAGTCTTATTTGCACATGGTCTTTGTGCTGAAAAATTTTTCTGAAAGGGAAAGAAATGCTTGAAGGTTCGATTCTTGCAGATGCCACCTGATAAAACAGAGGCTGAAACTGATGGTGATTTACCTGGTCTATTAAAATTGCTTCAAAATACTTTGGGTCAAGATGTCTTGCAAACTGAAGACCCGCAAAGCCTCCGCCTACAATGATTATTTTTTGTTTTGTTTCCATTTTATTTAAAAAATTCTTTTAATGCTACAGCTTGGTTGTGTGCTTCATCTTTTGCTCCGTACAGGAAGGTAACTAATGGATGGTCTTTTAAAATGGTTTTCATTTTTGCCACCGAATCATTTTCCTTTAGTTCGGCGCTGTATCTTTTTTTAAATTCATTCCACTTTTCTGGTTCATGGTTGAACCAATGGCGCAATTCATCAGAAGGTGCAATGTCTTTCAACCATTCATCAATATGAGCATTTTCTTTTTTCAGTCCGCGAGGCCAAAGCCTGTCCACCAGAACTCTGTATCCGTCTGCCGGAGCAATAGGTTCATAAATTCGCTTTAACTGAATGGTTGCCATAATCAAAAAGTTTAAAGAACAAAAAATAAAAGAAATATAGACTTCAAAATCTTTTCAGATTTAATATTTAAGGTCTGTTAATTAGTTGAGAACCTTTATATTATATAACAGAGAATCAATATCTCTGTTTAAAATATATCTTACAAAATTGTCAGATTTGTGCAATAATATTTTTCATGTTATTACTGTTATGCAGGATTAATATTGTAATAGCTGATAAGGTAGTAAATTCCCCATCCAATAAACAGAATTATCAAAATCCAAACCCAGGTAGGGATGCTTTTGGGAGTTTCGCTTCCTGCGATATAAAATTTTTCGGTATCGCCTTTGCTGTAAGCGTTGATCATCAAAGGCAAAACGCCATTGACAATTGCATTTTCTTTGATACCCTCTACGCTTATGGCAGGACCATTTCTCACTTCAAAAGGTATAACTCTGATTCCTTCTTTTCCGGTGGAATCTTTACTCACCACCCGTAGCGTATGTTGACCGTCAACCAGCTTATTGGTATCCAGTTCAAAATGCACCGGCGCTTTCAAATGGGCTATCGGCGCCTTTTCATCATCTAAAAATATTATGATTTCACTTGCATCCATTATAATTCGTTTTTTAAAATCGTTCTTTTAATATGAGTTGATGATCTTTCGCCGGGCTTTACCAGCATTTTTATCGAAAAGAAAAGTGTAAAAACCACGATTGCAGCGGTTCCCGAAATAATCAGTAAATCCCACTCGCTCTGTGGACCGGTGCCGTGTGTGATTCCTTTCAGTAGCCGGGGTTGTTGTTTTTCACAAACCGAACAGGCAAAACCTGAAAGAAAGCTAAAAAATGCTATGATTATGAAAAGTAATTTTTTCATGATTATTTCTTTTCAGATTTGATAGCTTCCAGTACTTTTTTAACATCATCCGGAGTTACTTTTTTTGCATTGTTGCCCCAGCTGGTTCTTTCATGATTCATGATGGCAGCTACTTCTTCGGGAGAAAGATTGGCATTGGTGCCTACCGCCAGCATTGGGCCGTATCCTTCGCTTTCACGGGCAGTGTAACCATTCATGATAATGTCCACATATAAATCAATATTATCATCCAGCACAACTTTGCTGCCCTTCAGAGGAGGAAAAGCGCCCGGTAATCCTTCTCCATTTGCCTGATGACAGGCCTGACAATGAATACCATATAACTCGGCTCCATCAATTTCAGTAGCAGCGCCATCACTACCGGCTGTAGCTTCTGTTTTTGCTTTTTTATAAAGAAATTCAGGAGCGATGATTTGATCCGGAAGTTTCGCCTGTTTTAAGGATTGCAGATAAGCCACTAATTGTAATGCTTCCTTCGTTGCTACTACTTTTCCATCAATACCCTTTAAATATTCTGCGGGTACATTTACCACTACATCGCCTTGGGCCGGTTCTTTTTTTATTTCAAAAAGCCAGGGGTAGGCCGGCATCACAGATTCCTTCACTAAAATTCTGGGATTAAACAGGTGGGTGAGGTTCCACTCTTTATTACCTTGTCTGGTTCCTACATTTGTCAGGTCAGGGCCGGTACGCTCTGTGCCCATCAAAGTAGCAGTATTGCGCCAGAAATCTGTTCTTCTGATGAGTGCATAGTCAGCAGCCATGCTCGGCCTTTGCCCCCACATTTTGTCCATATCCACATTTCTTACCTGTTGGGTGTGGCAGCCCACACATCCGTTGGCGATATAAATATATTTTCCTGCTATAGCATCCTGACTCAACGGTTCAGCGCCCGGCAGGGCCTGATTAATTCTTTCATTCTTCAATGCAGGAATAATTGCTACCAGTACTGTAAGCCCGACAAAGAGGAGCAGGGCTGCGAGAAACAATTTCTTATGATCATCAAACCATTCCATTCACTTAAATTTTATTCTGATTACGATTAGTTAATAAATTATTTTGATTGTGCTACATTCAATTCTGATTGTAATATTTCTATTGCCTTTTCGCCAACATCTACTTTTGCTGTAGAAGGCATCATCTTATAAAGGTTGTAAGCAAAGAAGAGATGCGAAATCCACATCAGTGTACCACCAATTGCACGCCACAACCAATAGGGAGCCATGAGCACCACACTGTCAATAAACGGTTTCCCTTCCATCCACATTTTACCTTTCATAGTGGCGCCATACATCAGTGGTACAGTATAAAACAGCAATCCGATTAATGCCAACCAGAAGTGAGCGCCCACTGTTACCTGTGGCGCTTCATTATTGGTCATACGGGGTACAATGGTATAAACACATGCCCAGATGTAGAAACTTATAATTCCATACATGGTGAGGTGAGAGTGGGCTGTAGTAAAATCAGTAAAGTGCCAGATGAGATTGGTACTTCTGAAAGCTTCGGCAGTACCCTGCATTGAACCGGTGAAATAAAAAATGGTTCCTACCAAAAAGAAGGGCAGGGTGTAACTGTCTGCCAGTTGATACCAGCCATTCTTAAATGTCATTAAAAAGTTGGTAGTACCGGCAATTACAGGAATTACCATACCCACACTGCCAAAAATAGCTACTGTCTGCAACCACCAGGGTATGGAACTAAAAACAAAGTGGTGGGTTCCTATCAGGGTATAAAATAAAATCTGTGTCCAGAAAGCCAATATACCCAAACTGTAACTATAAATAGGTTTATTGAGTTGCTGCGGCAGATAATAATAAACCAGCCCGAGTGTAAACAGCATGAACCACATACCTACTCCCTGGTGCATATAGTAACCCTGTACAATAGTTTCTCCTAATCCGTTTTGCCAACTTGGTACATAAGCAACGGTTGCTATCACCAGACAGAACATTATTGCCGAAACGATATACCAATTTGAGATATAAATTTCTTTTGTAGCTCTTCGTGCAATTGTTTTTAAAAAATTTATCAGTGTTAATACCAGGCCAATACCAAAAAGCAACATAATAGGCCAGATGTATTCGCGATATTCGCCACCGCCATTATTTATGCCATCCATTAATGCCAGTGAACCTGCACAAACTGTTGCCATGGAGGAGGATCCGTTTGATTCAAGAATATCGCTCACTACCCTTACAGTATAGGGGTAATCATTTCCGGGCATCATTTGCTTCAACGAGCGCATTGCCAGGT
>ENA-UOUJ01000332-UOUJ01000332.1-activated-sludge-metagenome-genome-assembly--contig:-NODE-332-length-35615-cov-9.655034_pt1 | contig 35615 bp, 27 predicted proteins | sample MGYA00249839_ERZ747224 | MGnify/ENA primary metagenome ERZ747224 (study PRJEB28782, sample SAMN03220277) | activated sludge metagenome | biome: wastewater; feature: sewage sludge; material... | reverse complement strand
GGGAACAAGGTGGGCTTGAACATGAGCGAGCGCGAGTTCGTCATCATGCAGGCCATTCTGTTCCCGGGCATCAACATCCTGTGGATCGGGGTGATCCTGATGACCTTGGGCACCTGGCACGCCGTGCGGTACCGCGTGCTGAGCGGGAGGAAAAAGTAGCCCAATGCGCCTTGGCCAATCAAGGCGGGATGAGCCTACTGCAATCTAAGTTGCAGCATGCAGGGCCGATCACAGTAGGGTCTGTTTGGCATTGGCCCCCACCTCTGCGCATCCGAAAGGATCGTGGGTTCATCACAGGACCGCAAATCGGATGGAATGCCCGCCAACATTGAAGATATATATGCCAGTATCCAACGTTGGCAACATGAGCTTGACGGGGTTTGCCCCATCGCTTTGAATCAGCCCTTGAAGCACCACACGGCCTTGGGTATCACAGATCGCAAAGGATGCTTGTCCTTGTGGAATGCCGGAGATTTCGGCCTTCCAGGCACCCATCCACATCCACTGCAATCCTGTTATAGCGCCCAAGCCTGTTGACTCCTCCACCCCCACCGGTGTGCAGGTATGGATGAGATCCGTGCCACTATACCGGGCCAAGTGGTTCACGAACGTATCATCCGCAACCTGGCCGCAAAGCACGAAAAGCGTATCACCAACAAAGGCCAAGGCTTCCCCGTAGCCATTTCCTTGGGTGATGTCCCCGCCGGGGGCGCACCATTGAACCCCGTCCCAAATGGCCACCCCACCGGCCGGCACTCCGCTGGCAAAGCGGAAGCCGCCGCAGGCATAAAGCAGGTCGTTGTGAACCACCAGCCCCCGGACATCGGAGAACCCGTTGAAGTCGTTGTAGCTGCGTTGCACCCCGTTCCCCACCGGGTGGAAGGCAGTGCCGTCCCAGCGCATGATGTCCTGCCCCGCATTGCCTGTGGCCAGAGCGATCTGGCCGCCCACATACAGTTCATTTTGAAAGACCGCCAAACTGTGGCCGCTGGAAGAACCGCCCAGGAACCCCGGACCCAAAAGCTTCCAAGTATTATCGGAATTATCCAGATATGAAATGCCGCGGCCGTTGTTGTATTCAAGAATGCCAATGACCACCAATGAGCCGTTGTACTTCACGAAATCGATGATCACGGGGAGGTCGTTCACGTTCCATTGCCCCACAGGCTCCCAATGCCCGCCTTGCCTGCGCACGATGCCTTCCATCGGCACCCCGTCCACGCTGTGGAATCCACCGGCCGCGTAGAGCGTATCATCAATCACCTTGAGCTTCCGGAGGCCCCCGTCGAAATGGCCATAGGTCTTCCAGCCTTCAGCGGTCCAATACGCCATGTTGTCCGCCGGAAGAGTGTCATTGAGCAGATGGAAATTACCGGCGGCAATGATCGTGTCATGGTAGACCGACATAGCAAGGATTTGCCCGTTCACGTTGGGAAGGACTGTCCAATCCCCATTTGCATAGAGCATCAGAGGGTTGTTCTCAAACCAATCTCCCTGATATGAAATAGACCCACCAGCGAGCAATGTATCGCAGGTGAAAGATGAAGCCATGCCGTACAGGTTCAGGACCGTGCCGGGTATGCCCGAAGGCACCCAAAAGGGCTGTGCCGCCGCCACCGTGGAAAACGACGACAGCACTACACCGGCCGAAAGTGAGCGGAGCGTGCCCATCAGTGAATGACAAATACCCGACGGGCCTTGTTGTTTTCCGTACACACCCAGTAGGAACCCGGTTGGAGGGCGGCCAGGTCGAGCATGTTGGGTGTAACGCCATCGCTGATCACCTGCTTTTGCATGCACAGCCTGCCGGTGGCATCCAACACCCGGACCGGATGCCTGCCCGCAGGCAACAACAGCCGGGCCTCGTTCAGGGTGGTGATTGCTGGCGGGGGATACCCTTGCACTTGCTCCACTATGGCGGACCATATGCCGCCTATGCAAAACTCCCCTACCACCGCATCGCTCACTCCCCCACCGTATGCCTCATCCCACCATGCGCCCCCGCCCTTGTTGGTCAGAGGATAGAAGTTGTTGATTGAATACACCACGGACGTTGAGCCCCCAATATAAATCCGCTCATTGCCCAAGGCACTTATGCACACCAAGGCATCCGATCCGTTCACCGCTTCTTCACCACCAAAGTAGGTGCTCCACACCAGTTGATGGTCCGGTGCGAAGGCCATGATGACTGCATCATGTGCACCAAGCATGGTTCCTGCATTGTACAGCCCTTCCAAAGGGACGATCGGAAAATCATTGGAATTTGCGCCCCCGACAACGAAAAAATGATTATCCGCCAGTGCTACTATCCCGTACATGTTCGACCCCGAAGGTCCTCCGGTAAGGGTCATATACTTCAAGCCATAGTTATTCCCGTCAAATTGACTGATCCATCCATTGATCGCTCCCGGATTGACCGTGTCGCTGTAATATGGTGCATCAGTACTGATGGGAAGATCGGTGCTCCCCGTGTTCCCACAGATATAAATGTCCTGGTTGTCCGGTGCGATCGCCAATGCGTTCACATTGACAATGTCATTCTCATTACCGCCCACGAACGTTCCCCATTTTAAGATGCCATCTTCATTGAACGCATATAGAAAGACATCATACCCCAGGCCCGGGAACCGAGTCCCGTGGAAATAAGCCCCATTCCCAGGGTTGTGCACATGATAAAGCGTATCACTGGAAGTGCCGCCTACCACGATGATGTCCTTATTGGCAGCTACGGCCTGTGCCTCTTCACCTCCGGCACCCCCCAAATAGGTGCTCCACAGTAGGTTATCTTCTTCGGTGAACAAGGCCACGTATCCATCCCCGTTGCCACTATACGGCCAGTTGGCCGAGCCTGGCGGAGGGTTCTCTGCTACCGGAAGGCCACCACTCGTGGAACCGATCGCAACCAATCGTTTATGTGAATCCACGGCAATACTGCGCACCCACCAGTCCCCAAAATGGGTGGACCAAGTGAGGAGGCCTTGGTCATAGTTGAATTTTGCAATGAATCCGTGGCTTCCTGGATCATTGTTATTGTATGCCCCTGCCACGGGAAGGTGATAGAAATCCGTACCAAAACCGACGCCAGCAATGTATACCTCCGATGTGGCCTCGGTGGTTTTGGCCGCTACCGAAAATACATGTGCGCCATTGGAACTGCTTATATAATCGTACCAGCGCAGATTGTCGTTCTGATCGAAACGCGCCAAGTACACGTTTGGCGTTGCCGAGAAGATGTTTTGCCCCACATTATTGGCAAAGGTGGCAAAAGCCGAATAGGTGACGCCCGTGATGTAGGAGTTCCCATTCGCATCAACTGCGTTATCCGAAACCCTGTCCTGCCCTTCATTCCCGATATAAGTGGCCCAGCAAACGCCTGGTGTTACTGTATTCCCTCCCAGTGCCGGTGGTGGTCCTAATTGGAAGACCAAGGGCAGTGATGGATCGTACGAGCTGTATTGGAAACTAACCACTCCAGTGCCGTCGATCATGTTGTAGCTCGGCATCCAGCTCACTGGAATAATGGTGTTGCCTGCGCCCACCTGATAGGCCTGCGCAAAGGGCATTTCCATGAACTTGCCGTCGTAATAGATCTTCAATGTGCCCCACAGGTCCACCTTGATGCTGTCCTGCCCGGTGAATTTAAGCTTCAGATCAGACGGATCGCACCCAGGGCGCATCACGAACACCATTTTCTGGCCCATGCTCCCGCTGTAAAAGTGCATATCTATCTTGGGAAAGATATCCCTGTAGGCTACGCGGCAATAGCCGGGCACACCTGTCACTCCGTTGTCGCCGCACCAAGGCAAGTAGAAGTTCTGTGTCCAGTCCTTCTGCACAAAACTTACCGGTGTTACTGCCTGGGCATGTGGACCGAAAGGTCTCATGTCCAACCGCCAAAGCGTGTCCATGGTAGCGATGCTGGTGTCTATGTGGGCAAGCACAAAAGACACCTGGGAACGATCCCGTAAATAGGCTCGGGGCAGTCCTCCTTCCGAATAGTAGAGCACATCCTTGGTCTTATGACCATCCGTGGTCATCACCTGTCCCATGTTTCGCCAAAACCCGATCGATTTTTTATATTCCTCTCCAAAGTAGTCCGGTGGGATATAGATGGACTGCGCAGACACGACGAGTCCCAAGGTGGCTACCAGCGTGGAAGTGATCAAGCGTTCCATGATCCAAGGTATTTGTTAGGCATGTACCTATGCTTGCGGATTGCAAGTTACGGTCATCCGATGGGAACCACAAAAAATAATTGAACTATGCCTGCCCGTGATGTCCGACCTTCGCATCGCATGCGATCCATGTTGCTCATCGGCACCGGTCACCTCAGCTTCCACCTGGGGCATGCCTTGCGAAAAGCGGGGTTCGAGCTGGCTGGAGTAATAGGCCGGAACATGGCAAAGGCCGAGGCGTTGGGGAAGGAATTGGCTTGCCCCGCGATCCATTTGGGGGCGCCGCTGCCCAAGGCCGACCTGCGCATCCTCGCGGTGAGCGATGATGCCATCGAAGCCGTGGCGGGGAAGCTTCCTGCGGACGGCACCCCCGTGATCCACCTCAGTGGATCCAATTCTCTGGAGCTGCTGCGGGCACATGCCCACCGCGGGGTGATGTGGCCCATGCACAGCTTCGGCACCGGGGAGCCCGCGGACTTCTCTGCGATCCCGCTGGTGATCGACGCGGATGATGGGACCACCTTGTCCTTAGTGCGGGAGGTGGCCTCCACCCTTTCCGGGCATGTGGTACAGTTGCCCATGGAACAACGCCAACGACTGCACCTTAGCGCGGTGATGGCCTCAAACTTCCCCGTGTTCCTGCTGCGCGAGGCTTCACGACTGCTCACTGCGCATGGCATTGATGCCACATTGCTGCACCCGCTGTGGAAAACCGCTGCGGAAAGAGCGCTCCATGATCCCGACAAGGCCGTTACCGGCCCTGCCCGGCGCGGGGATGTGAACACCTTGGCCAAGCAACTTGAGCTATTGGCCGATGAACCCGAACTTCGCCGCGCCTATGCGGCACTGAGCAATTTGATCCTGCACACCTATCACCCCGAAACCCGTGGCCAACAAGACCTATAAGGAGCTCTTAGCCGGCATCCGCACGTTCATGTTCGACGTGGACGGCGTATTCACCAGCGGCCATGTCCTGCTGCACCCCGGGCTGGACCCCGTGCGCACGTTCTACACGCGGGACGCCTATGCCGTGCAACATGCGCTGAAGGAGGGCCTGCGGATCATCGTTATCTCCGGCGGTGTTTCACCAGGCGTGGCGGAAAGCTTTGCCCGGTTGGGGGTAGTCGAGTTCTTCCATTCCGTGGCCAACAAGAACGCCAAGTTGGATGAATTGGTGGAGCAGGGATTGGACCTGCGGCACACGGCGTACATGGGTGACGACATCCCCGACCTGCGGGTGATGCAGCGCGTGGGCCTCCCCTGCTGCCCGGCCGATGCCGCCGAGGAAGTAAAGGCCATCAGCCGCTACGTATCGCGGTTCCCCGGCGGCGGCGGCTGTGTGCGCGACGTGCTGGAGCAGGCCATGAAGGTGCAGGACAAGTGGCTCACCGAACAAGCCCACCACTGGTAGTATGCTGGCCTTCCTGCGGCTCACCCGGCCATTGAACCTGCTGATCATCGCGTTCACCATGGTGGCCATGCGTTACGGCGTGGTGGGCGGCTTCCTGGAGGTGAGCTCGGCCGAGCTGCGCACCTTGGCCATCGATCCGGCGGCCACCCTGTTCGAAAAGGTCCCTGGCAACACCTTCGTGCACGGCTTCAGCACCCTGCTTTTTACGTTGCTGGTGCTGAGCACGCTGTTGATCGCAGCAGGCGGCAACATGATCAACGACTACTTCGACACACGCATCGACCGGGTGAACAAGCCCGATGCCGTGATCGTGGGCCGCTCCTTGAAGCGCCGCACGGCCATGTTCGGCCACTGGGTGCTTACGGCTGCGGGCATCCTGCTCGGCATACTGGTGGCCTGGCGCAGCGGCCAGTGGCGCTTAGCCGTCATCCCGCTGTTGGTGGCTGGTGCCTTGTGGTCGTACAGCACCCGCCTGAAGCGGACCTTCCTGCTGGGCAACGGCTTAGTGGCGGTGCTGGTAGCATTGGTGCCGCTTACCGTGGGGCTTTATGAAATTCCGGCGTTGCAGCAATTGTACGGCTTGAAGGCCACCGGCACGGCCATTAACGGGGAAGCGGTGGAGATCGTCTTCGGCTTCCATGGCCTATGGGGGTGGATCTGGGGCTTCACCGGATTCGCCTTCCTCACCACCCTGGTGCGCGAGATGCAAAAGGACATGGCCGACATCAAGGGTGATGAAGCGGACGGTTGCCGGACGGTGCCCATTGTGATGGGCATCGGGTGGGCCAAGGCCTTCACCTTATTCTACATAGCCGTCACCATCCTGGCCCTGCTTTGGGTGCGCGCCGCCTTGCTCACCGGGAAGTTCGCCTACTGGTATATCGGCCTGGGCCTGGTGGTGCCGATGCTGCTTTCGGCGGGCTTCACTTACGCGGCCACCTCGCGCCAGCAGTTCCTGATCGCCGGCAACATTCTGAAGCTGGCCATGGCCTTGGGGGTGGGCTTCGCGTTCTTCATGCCGCAAAACCTATGAACCCCATTGAACCTCCTTTATCCTGGCGCCTGGTGCTGGCATCATCATCGCCCCGCCGCCGGCATTTGCTCCATGGGCTTGACCTGCCCGTGGAGATCACGAAGGTGGACGTGGACGAGGATTTTCCGGGTGATATGCCCCACGACCAAGTGGCCGAACACCTCGCGCGAAGGAAGGCCAGGGCGTGGAAAGGCGAACTGGCCGATGACCAAGCGCTGATCACCGCGGACACCACCGTGCTCCTGGATGAGCTGATCCTCAACAAACCACTGGACGCGGAAGATGCCAAGCGCATGCTGAGCCTGCTTTCCGGCAAGGACCACCGGGTGGTCACAGGTGTTTGCATCCGGACCAGAACGGGCTTGCACAGCTTCAGCGACACCGCCCTGGTAACCTTCCGCCAACTGGATGAAGAGGAGATCGCCTACTACGTGGAGCGCCATTCCCCCTTGGACAAAGCCGGTGCCTATGGCGTGCAGGACTGGATCGGCTATACCGCCGTGGAGTGCATCGAGGGCAGCTTTTACACGGTGATGGGGCTGCCCATGCACCGGCTGTACGCGGAACTGAAGCTATTGGCGGAACGATCCCTGTAGCCGGCGGCAGTGCACAGCTATCGCAGCAAGGCTACGTGGCCGATGGCCTCATGCTGCACATCCAAGGCATCCGTGATCCAGATCTTCCACACGTAGATGCCGGGCGGTGCGGCGCTTCCATCCCACCCTTCGTACGGGTTGTCCGTGGAAAATATGAGGGAGCCCCAGCGGTTGAAAACGGTCAACTTGAAATTTTTCGGCTCCCGCACTGACGTGATCGGCCGGAGCACATCATTGTGGCCGTCGCCATCCGGGGTGAACGCGTTCGGCATGAAGAGCTGGTAAGGATCTTCCACGCACACTACGCTTGCCGTGGAATCCACGCATCCGTCCGCATTGGTTGCCCATAAACGCACGGTGTAGCAATCCACCGCGGAATAGGTGAAACTGGGCGAGACCTCTGTGGACACGCTTGCCTCGACATCGCCAAAGTCCCACGCAAATTCCGTGGCGTTCTGTGATGTATTGATGAAATGGATGACCGGATCACTGATGGTGACGGTGGGCGGTGACGGGGTGAACGCGGCTACCGGCTGCGCAAAGGCATGGATCAGGTCGGGCATGGTGGCTGTTGCAGTGCATCCCATAGCATCCGTAACGGTGAGGCCAACGGTGAAGGTTCCTCCCGTTTGGAAGCAATGCACCGGTGCCGAAGTGGAATCTGTGGCGCCATCGCCAAAGTTCCATTGGTAGGTAGCTGCGCCCGAAGGTTGTGCCTGGAAGTTGGCACAAAGCGGTGCGCATCCCGCCGTATCGTTCACGGTGATGGATGCTTGGAAAGCGGTTGAAACGGTGACGGTGGTAGTTGCCGGTGCGGAGGTGCATCCATTGGCATCCGTGGCGGTAACGGAGTATGTTGTGGTGCCTTGCGGCGAAACGGAAGGCCCTTCCGGCGACCAGGCGTACGTGAATCCAGGCGTTCCACCGGTGGCGATGGCCTGCAACAACACCGTGGTACCCGCACAAACCGCAGTGTCAGGACTTGCATCCACCAGCAGTGGCGGCGGCTCCTGCACCACCACGCTTTGTTGGGCGGAACAGCCGGTGGCATCGGTGGCCGTGCAATTGTAAGTGCCTGCGGAAAGGCCCGTCAACTGGGCGGTTGTTTCACCTCCTGGCGACCACAGGAGACTGACCGGTGCCGTGCCACCCGCAAGGATGGCGGTGGCGGTTCCGCCACTGGCTCCGGTGCAGGCAACATCCGTGTGCGTAAGCGTGAGCGACAGGTCGCCCACGGACGGCGAAAGCGTGGCGGTTGCCGTGGCCGGACAGGAGTTCACTGCGGAAACCGTGACCGTGTAATCCCCGGGAGCCAGGTTGGTAACGGTCTGCGTGGTGGCCCCGCCCGGTGACCAGTAGTAGTTCACGGGGTTGTTGGTGCCGGTGACCGTGGCGGTGAGGCTGCCGTTGCTTTGCCCACAGGTGGGCTGCACGGCAGCAATGGAAACACCGAGCACGCTGATCTGCCGGGTGGTGGTGCCCGTTGCGCCGCAGGCATCCGTGGCCGTGAGGGTAACGGTGTAGGTGCCCGGGCCTGAGAAGGTATGCGAAGGGTTTTCCTGCACGGAAGTGTTCTGCGGCGAGGACGGGTCGCCAAAATTCCAGGCGAAGGTGGTGGGGCACGGTGTGGACGAGTTGATGAAATCCACGGAATTGCCGGTGCAGTCGCCGCTGAAGTCCGCCACTACCGGGTCCGATTCCCCGATCCAGATGTTATCCACCGCGATGCCGTCGTAGTTGTTGCAGGCGCTACCCGCCCCGAAGAAGAAGCGGAAGCGCACGCTGGGCGCATGGGCCAGCCAGCCCAAGCAGTGCTTGGCCGTCACCCAGCCTTGGCTGCCGCCACCGCCCTGGCAGCTCCCTTGGGTAGGCCCCACCCTCCCGCTCCAGCCGTGCTTGGGGCTGATCGAGCTGGGCAGGTTGGTGATGTTGGCGGAATTGAACCAATGCGCCGTGTTGCAGTCCGCCTGTTCACCGAAAGCGCCCACGTTGCTGTAAGTGGCCCCCCCGTCGGTGGAATACTGGAAAGTCATGCCGTCGTACTGCCGCTCCACCTCCCAGAAGATCTTGAACGCGATACGTGGTTCGGCCAAGCCGGAGAAATCGAAGCAGGGGCTTTCCAACCAGGAGCGTTCGTTGTTGGTGTAGAATGCACCGGTGAGGCCGCCCACGCACCAGCTCTTGGTGCCGCCGCCCGCTGAATTGATCAAGAGGTGGGCCGGGGTTCCCCATGCCCAATCATTGCCCGTGCCGCCGCTGGTCCATGCAGGCGCTGCCTCAAAATCCTCACTGTAGGGAAAGGTATTGATCAAGGGGCCGCACTGGGCTTGGAGCGCCTGCCACGCCGGCAGCCCGCCGAGCAAGGCCAACAGCAGGAAACAATGCAATGGGCCAGGGGCGCGTTCCATTCGGCAGGGGACGCAAAGATCGGGGTATGCGGCGCATGCAGGAATGAGTTTGGCCCCATTTTTGGCATCCCGCCATGGGCATCAGTGCCCTGCAACAAACAGATCGCCACATGAACTTGAGAAATCTCGCACTTCCGGTATTTGCCGCTGTCTTTGGCACGGCCGACGCCCAAGTTGCCGTAAACCCGCAAATCGGCGCCAACTTCACCCGGTTGACCAACACACCCTCCAATATTGTGTCGTCCGCGTCCTTCGGCTGGCAACTGGGCGCAGACTTCCGCCTCGGCGACCGCCTGTACTTCCAGCCAGGTGCCTTCTTCGGCCGCAGCGCCACGGTGATCAAATTCACTCCGTTGGATACCTCGTTCATCGAGGACAACCTGATCCGAACCACCGCCAAGGTGAAGGCCCTGTTGGGTTACAACCTCATCCACGGCGATGCCTTCCGCCTGCGGGTGAACGCCGGGCCCACCTACGAAGCGTTGCTGAGCGTGGACAGCAAGGACGACAAGATCGCCTTCAACAAAAGCGACTACAACGGCGGCTCCTTCAACCTGGATGCGGGGCTGGGCTTCGATGTGGCCTTCCTCACCTTGGAAACCGGTGTGAGCTATGGCTTGAGCAATGCGTACAAGGACGAGGGCAAGTTCCTGTCGGACAGCAAGTACTTCACCTGGTACGCCACCTTGGGCGTGGTGATCGGCGGCAAGCCGAAATAGGTTCGTTCAACGCACCAGGGTGATCGTGCCGGTACGATCGACCTCCTCACCAGCGTTCGTAGTGGCCCGCAAGACATAAAAATAAGTGCCGGGCGAACAGGGCTCACCGGCAGGCGTGCGACCATCCCAAGTTTGGCGGGGGCGTTCCAGCCATGCCACCAACTGGCCCCAACGGTTGTATAGGTGCAGGTCCAGCTTGTTCACGCCCTCGATCCGGAAGAGGTCGTTTAACCCGTCGCCATTGGGGCTGAAGATGTTTGGGACCAGCAGCGTGTCCGATCCGGAAAGGCAGATCTCCACCACGGTGGTGTCGCTACAACCCTGTGCATTAAAGGCCATCAAGGTTATCGGATAGCAGTCTTTTTCAGTAAAGGTGAACTCGGGTGCTGGCCCGCTGGCGGTGCTGCTATCGGCATCCCCGAAGAGCCAGGACCATTGCGTGGCGCCTTGACTTTCATCGGCGAAATGCACCATATCACCGGGTGCGGGCGTGGATGGAGACCAGGTGAAGGCCGCAACGACGGCAGGTGCCACAATGACTTCGCCGAATGTGGAGGTGACCGGGGGGCAACCGCTGTCGAATTGGGCTTCAACATGAACGGTGTACTGTCCCGGTGCAGCGAAGCAGTGTTGCACCTGGTCGCCGGTGGCAGTATTTCCATCGCCGAAGTCCCAATTGTAGGCATTGTTGCCGGTGGCAGTGGCCGAGAAGGTGACGCAATGTGGCGCGCAACCTTCCAACGCCGTACTTGATAGCGTGAAGGATTGTTCGCTGGGTACCGTAAGAGTTACATGGGCCGGCTCGCCCTCGCAGCCCCTGAGGTCATGCACCTCCACGGTATACACGGTGGTCTCCGTGGGGGAAACAATGGGGCCTTCAGGCGACCAGGTGAAATAATAGCCGGGTGTGCCGCCTGTGGCCATGGCCTGCAATACAGCGGTGCTGCCGGGGCAGATCGTGGTATCGGGCCCGACCGTCAGCACCAGCGGTGAAGGCTCGGTAATGGAAGTGCCACCGGTGAGGGTGCAGCCGTCGGCATCGGTAATGGTGTAGGTATAGCTGCCAGGGGCCAGTCCGGTGATGATGGAATCGGTGCTGCCGGTGGACCAGAGGTAGGTGTATGGCTCCTCGCCGCCGGTGCCTGAGGCGCTGAGTTCCCCATCGGCAGCTCCGTTGCAGCTCACATTGGTGTAATAAGTGGTGGTGTGCATCCAGCGTGGGGTGATGTACGCGGTATCGCTGCCGCATGCGTTGCTCCCCACCACCCAATAGCCCACCGGCCCGGTGATCGCGGCCACGATGGAAGCAGTGGTTTCACCCGTGCTCCACAGGTAGGTATCGGCTCCTGATGCCGTGAGCACACTGGTTTCGAACGAACTGCACAGGGTGGTATCGCCCACAACAGTGACCTGCGGCGTTTCGCCGGTGGTGATGGTGACGGTTGTGCAGATGGAGTCGCCGCAGGCGTCAATGGCACAGAAGCTAAGTTCCACATCGCCGTTGTCGCCGCCGCCAGGTGTGTAGCTCGTGGAGGTGGATTGGGCATTGCTGAAACTGCCCCCTCCCCCGTGCCAAAGCAGGGTGCTGTACGGACCGTTGACACCGGCTTCCAATTGGGCGGAAGCGCCGCACACCACCGGGCCGCCGCCGGAGATGATCGATACCGTGGTTGGCTCGAAGGCCGCCATGCAACCGTGGTTCACGTAGGTGGCGACCGGCGCGCCCGGCCAGGCGAAATTCACCGTGGCGCCGTCGTTCTCTTCGGAAAGCCCACCATAGGTCCCGTAGATGTTCACCAGTAGGTTGGCATCGTAGGTGGCCGTGTCGCCGCAGGCGGTGCCTGTTACGTTGATGCGCAGCCAGCGCATGAGGGGAGCTGCGGGAGTGGCGGTGATCGGCTGGCCCACCAGGTCGTTGTTCTTGAAGTGGCCTTGGCTGTTGCCCGGGGCTTGGAAGATGATGTACAGCGTGTCCGCCAGGGCGGTGAAGGGGTTGGCCTGCACGCACATCGCTGTGCTGGTAATGAAGATCACCTGCTTACCGGCGGGGATCACGCCGGCGGGAGGTTCGATCAAGTGGCCACAACCCTGTATGGTGGCGTTCAATTGGCTGGTGAGCGCGGCCGTGGTTGCGTTCTGCACGATACCCCGGAAGGTGCTGCTGTAGAACTGGAACTGCAGATCGCCCAATGCAATGGCATCCGGCCCGGTGATGAAACGTGCCATCTCATTCATGCCCTCCGTGCTGGACGGGCAGTCGGTGGCGGAAATGCAGGCGTCCACCAGGATGCTCTCGATCTCTAAGCATTTGGTGGGCACTTGGGCATACGCTGGCGTGGCAAGCAAGGCGGCCCATGCCAGGAAAGCCAACGGGAACGTGGCGGGTGGGTGTGGAAGTACGCACATGCTATTGGTCGTTCTGCATGATCGGCCGGTCAACTTGTAGCGCGGGGCCTACCGCATCGGCGCGAATGTATCCGGCTGCCCAACCGCCGGACAGGCCCCTTGCATGATGTTTTCCACCTAGGGCCATGGATGATCGTGGGGTTGTGTGTGGCCATGGGGCTTGAATTGGCCCAGCACCCGCCCCACTGGCGGTGTACGGCAGATGGGGTGATCTTCGATCGCGGATTGGTGTTGCCCCCAACATCCCCTATACTTACGGAGCCAATGATCGGAACCCGCTTTTTGCACGTGGTGCTCGTGTTGCTCCTGTCCCGTGGTGCCATCGCCCAGCGGGCCGTGGTGCCTGCCGGTGGGGAGGCCGGGGGAACGGGCGGCACAGTTAGTTGGACCGTGGGCCAGATCGATGTGATGGCCTTGAGCTCCGCTGGCGGGGTGATGCAGCAAGGGGTGCAGCAACCCGTGGAGTGGCTGGTCACCGATGAGGCGGACCCCGCCGCCGGACTTTCGGGCATTTCAGTGGTGCCCAATCCCGCCCAACATGGGGCTACTTTGCACATTGGGGACGGGGGGGAAGCCTACAACACTTACGTGCTGCTGGATGCCAGTGGCAGAAGGGCCACCTCCGGCGCCTGCACGAATCGGAGCACGTTCATCCCCTTGGCCGGCATGGCCTCGGGCACTTACTACCTGTTGCTCCAAAGCCGGCATGGAACGGCCACCTTGAAGTTGATCAAACGATAGCGAACGATGCGGCATCCGGTTACACTCTGCATATCCCTTCTTTTTTCAGCCTGGTCTTTCACGGTGCAGGCACAAGCACCACAACGGATGAGCTTTCAGGCGGTAGTGCGCGATGCCGCCAATGAGCTGGTGGCCAATGGCACGGTGGGCCTCCGGATGAGCGTTTTGCAAGGGGACGCGAACGGCACGCCTGTATTTGTGGAAACCCACTCGGGCACCACCAACATGAACGGGCTGGTGACCGTGGAGCTGGGCGGCGGCACAGCCGTGACCGGCAGCATGGGCGGGATCGACTGGGGCAATGGCCCATACTTCCTGCGCACGGAAACCGACCCCACGGGCGGAACCCAATACAGCATCTCCGGGACCAAGGAATTGCTCAGCGTCCCGTACGCCTTGCATGCCGCCAACAACATGCAGGGCCCTGCAGGTCCTGAAGGCCCCCCGGGCACACCCGGCTGCGACATGGTGCGGGCAGGCAACCTGGTGGTGGTGTACACACCCACCAACGCCTATGGATTCTACCAATCCGAAATGAGCGGCAGCCTGAACAACGGCAATTGGAAGGTCACCAGCTTGGAAGGTGACGTGATCGGGGCGGTTGCTTCGGAGAATACCATCGTGGTGTACACCACCACCCATGCCTACGGCCTTTACCAAAGCCAGATGAGCGGCAGTTTGAACACCGGAAATTGGAGCGTGACCACGCTGGAAGGGAATGTGATCGATGCCGTAAGCAACAAGAACCAGGTGGTGGTGTACACCAGCACCAATGCCTACGGATTCTACCAATCGCAATCCAGCCTAAACCTGAACAATGGGGCATGGAAGGTGACCAGTTTGGAGGGCATACCCATGGGGGCCGTGCCGTCGCGCCAGCAGGTTGTGGTGTACACCACCACCCATGCCTACGGGTTCTATCAGGCCCAATCCAGCCTGAGCCTGAACACGGGCAACTGGAGCGTGACCTCGCTTGCCGGCACGCCGGAGGGAGCGCTGCCCACCCGCTAAGCCGGACGGAACAGGGCTGGGCCACGGGGATCTGACCGCTTGGAAGCATGGCCTTTCGCGGTGCGGTTTTTCTTCTACTTTCGGTCTGCCATGAAGAGCCACCTGCCCCCGCTGCACACCATAGCCACCGCTGTTGCCTGCCTGTTCATTTCCGAGGCTCTTGCACAGCCCACGTTCACCAACTCCCCCGCCTTGCTTCCGTTTACCACCCACAGCGGCAACTGCATGGCCGTTACGGACATGAACGGCGATGGGCTGGATGATATCGCCGTGCTGGACAGCAGCCGCTTCCTGCGGGTGATGTACCAGAACATCGACGGTGCCTTCCACGGGTTCAACATCGGCAAGCTGAGCAATGCCGACCAATGGGGAATGGCCGTGGCCGACATGGACAACGACGGCCACAAGGACGTGTTCACCGGGGGCAACGGCGATGGCCAGCATTACCGGCGGATCACCGCCCCCGGTGCGGCCACCTCCGGTACGGCGGAGACCTACGGCATGTTCATGCAGAACATCAGCATTGGTGACATTGACAACGACGGCATGCTGGACGTGTTCGGATGCCACGACACCGGCATGCCGCGCACCTGGATGAACGACGGCAGCGGAAACTTGAGCATAGCCTCCTACATCGACTTTGCCTCGGACCCGCCCAGCGACATGAGCGGCAACTACTGCAGCGTGTTCACCGACTTCAACAGCGACGGCCACCTGGACCTCTTCATCGGAAAATGCAGGCAGGGCGTGAACAACCCGGACGATCCGCGGCGATGGAACCGCATGTTCGCCAACGACGGCACCAACCAGTACACGGACGTGGCCCTGGAGCACGGATTGCAGAACCGCCACCAAACGTGGTCCGCGGATTTCGGGGATTGGGACAACGACGGCGACCTGGACCTGATCGTGGTGAACCACGACCATCCCATGCAATTCTTCGAGAACGACGGGAACGCGAATTTCACCGAGGTGGACGGTACGGACCAGGACATCATCGGGGGCTTCATCCAATGCCATTTCGAGGACTTCGACAACGACGGCTTCCTGGACATCCTGGTGGCCGAATCCGGGGGGCGCTACCTGCAAGGGCACGGGGACGGTAGCTTTACACCAGTGCCCATGGCCGCCGTTTTCCCGGGCGGAACCGCGCTGCACAGCTTCGGCATCGGCGACCTGGACAACGACGGGTTCATGGATGTGTGGGCCAGCTATGGCACGGGGTACACCACCCCGGCGTACAACCGGCCCGATCGCCTTTGGCTGAACAACGGGAACGACAACCACTGGCTGAACGTGCGCCTGATAGGGGTGGAAAGCAACCGCGATGCCGTTGGCGCCCGCGTAACGCTCACCACCGCGTTGGGCACACAGGTCCGTGAGGTGCGTGCAGGCGAGAGCTACGGCATCAACAACACCGGTATGTGCCATTTCGGCCTAGCCTCACACACCAGCGTGCCAACCCTGACGGTGAGCTGGCCCAGCGGACAGGTGGACACCTACACCAACATCGTGGCTGACCAGGTGCTCACCTTGGTGGAGGGCACTTGCATAGCTCCGGCAGCCGCGATCAGTGCCAGCGCACTGCACCTATGCCCCACCGGCGGCGCCCCGGTGGTGCTGACGGCCTCCGGCGGAAGCAGCTATGCGTGGAGCACGGGTGAAACTTCGGCTTCCATCGCCGTGGATGCCACGGACTATTACACCGTGGTGGTGGATGGCGGCACCCCCTGTGCAGCCATGGCCAGCCTCTTCATCAGTGAAACACCGGACATCACCCCCGTGATCAGCTCCGATGTATCCTTGGATAATTGCTGGAACACGCCCATCACCCTGACCAGCACCCCGGCCAACAGCTACTTGTGGAGCACCGGGGAGACCACCCAAAGCATCACTACCACCGAGGAGGGGGATTACACGGTTACGGTGGACGGGACCTGCCCCGGCATCACCTCAGCGCCGGTCAGTATCGTGCATTTGCCCGCACCGCCCGCGCCGGTCAGTGCAGATGTGAACATTGTGGAAGGCACGGCGGCCACCTTGACGGCACAGGGTGACAGCATCGTGTGGTATGCCGCCGTGGATGCCATCGTGCCGGTCGGGACCGAAAGCCCGTGGACCACCCCGGTGTTGGAGGAATCCACGACGTACTGGTGCGCGGAGGCCAGCCAACCTGTGGAACACACCGTGCACGGTGGCATGGCCTCACCCGGAACCAATGCCAGCGCGGAGAACAACAGCGTCTACTTCCCCATTTTCGAATGCTATTACCCATTCCGCCTCAAAAGCGTGCTGGTACGGGCGGACGCTGCAGGGACACGGCTCGTGGGATTGGTGCAATGGCCAGGCGGAACCCCCATTGTGTCCGATGTGTTCGACCTGCCCCAAGGAGAGTCGCGGATCGACCTCAATTGGGATGTGGTTCCGGGGACCTATGGCCTGCGCATGTACGGCGAGAACATTGGCGTAACCTACAACAGCGTGACCAATACCTACCCCTACCCGCTGGGTGAGGTGGGGGCCATCGTCTCCACCACCAACTCCGGCAACGGGGCCACCGGGTACTTTGAGATCTTCTATGATTGGGAGGTGCAGTACACCACCTATACCTGTGAAGGGCCGCGGACGCAGGTGGAGGTCACGGTGTCTCCTGTAGGGATCAATGAACGGGATGGAGGACCGCCCATCCACGTGTACCCGGTGCCGACCACGGGTGCCTTGATGCTGGACCTCGGGGCCATCGACGGTGCCGTGGACCTACAGGTCATGGACATCGCGGGGCGCATCGTGGGCCAGCACCGGTTGATCGGTTCAGGCACGCGGTCCATTGACGTATCCGGATATGCCCCGGGGGAATACCACTTGCGGATAACCGGGGGCGGCCGCAGTGAAAGGCATCGTTTCGTGGTGCACTAGGCCGAACGTGCCCCCGGTCACTGCGCCTGCGGGACCGAATGCCTATGCGTTCCCCAGCGCCTTGGCCCGCTCCCAGTACTCGTCCATCTCGGCCAAGCTCATCTCGCCCAGCTTTTTGCCGTCCTTGCGGGATTCACTTTCCAGGTACTGGAACCGCTGGATGAATTTCCGATTGGTGCGCTCCAGCGCCTCGTCGGGGTCGATCTTCAGGAAGCGTGCATAGTTGACGATGCTGAAGAGGAGGTCGCCCAGTTCATCGGCCTGCTTGTCGGTGCCCGCATCCACTTCCTGCTTCAATTCGGCCAGTTCCTCGTGCACCTTTTCCCACACCTGCCCGGCATGCTCCCAGTCGAAGCCCACCCCGCGCGCCTTGTCCTGGATACGGATGGCCTTCACCAAGCTGGGCAGGCCCCGTGGAACGCCCTGCAACACACTGCGGGGTGCGTCCCCATCCGCATCCTTCTTCTCCTGCAACTTGATCTTCTCCCAGTTGGCTTTTACGTCCTCCTCCCCTTCCACCTTCACATCGCCGTAGATATGCGGGTGCCTGTGGATCAGCTTCTCGCAAATGCCGTTCAGCACATCGGTCATCGTGAAGGCTCCTTTCTCCTCGCCGATCTTGGCGTAGAACACGTTGTGCAGCATCAGGTCGCCCAATTCATTGCGCACCTCCGCCAAGTCGCCCTTCAGGATAGCGTCGCCCAGCTCGTAAGTTTCCTCGATGGTCAGCGGCCGCAAGGTCTCCAGCGTCTGCTTGCGGTCCCAAGGGCACTTGGTGCGCAGGTCGTCCATGATGTCCAAAAGTCGTTTGAAGGCGGCAAGGCGGGGATCCATGGTGCAAGTGTAGCGTATGGCACACTGCCGCAGGGGGGCGCGAGTTAACACCGGCCACCTCACAAATCCGTTCGCTTGCCGGACTGCGGCGTGCCATGCCCCCTACTTTCACCGGCCGCCATGTTCATGAGCACCGACCGCCAGCATACCACCTCCGCCGTCGTCATCATCGGCGTGCTGTTCTTCCTGTTCGGTTTCGTCACGTGGATCAACGGCCCACTGATCAGCTACCTGAAGATCGTCTGCGAACTGGATTCCGGCGCAGAGCCGTTCTACGTCACCTTCGCTTTCTACATCGCCTATTTCGTCACCGCCTTGCCGATGGCTTGGGTACTGGGTAAAACCGGCATGAAGCGGGGCATGATGTACGGCCTGTTCACCATGGCGCTGGGGGCGCTGCTCTTCATTCCGGCTGCGCAAACCCGTTCCTACGGCCTGTTCCTGGCTGGGCTGTTTGTGATCGGCACGGGCCTGTCCCTGTTGCAAACGGCGAGCAACCCGTACATCACCGTGGTGGGGCCGATCGAAAGTGCCGCCGCCCGGATCAGCGTAATGGGCATCTGCAACAAGTTGGCTGGCGTACTGGCCCCATTCGCGTTGGGCGCCCTGCTGCTGGCCGATGCGGATACGCTGCAGGCCGACCTTGAGGCGTTGCAGGGCCCGTTGCTAGCCGCCCGCCTGGACGAACTCGCCCAGCGGGTGGTGATGCCCTATGGCGTGATGGCCGCCTGCTTAGTGGCCTTGGGGCTGATGGTGAACTTCTCCGGGCTGCCCGAACTGGACCCCGAAGTGGACGCGCCGGGCGTGGCCACCGACGGCCGCGGCATCTTCTCCTTCCCTAACCTGGTGTGGGGCGTGCTCGCCCTGTTCCTTTACGTAGGCGTGGAGGTGATGGCGGGCGACACCATCGTGGTGTACGGCACGGCCATCGGATTGCCCTTGGGCGAGGCCAAGCACCTCACCAGCTACACCATGGCGGGCATGGTGGTGGGCTACGTGCTGGGGATCATGGCCATCCCCCGGTTCATCTCCCAATCCAAGGCACTGGCGGTATCGGCCCTGGCCGGCGTGGTGCTCACCATCGGGGCCACCCAGTTGCAGGGCTATGCCTCGGTGCTCTGCATCGCCGGGCTGGGCTTGGCAAACGCCTTGGTGTGGCCCGCCATCTGGCCCCTGGCCATCAATGGCCTCGGCCGCCACACCAAGACAGGCAGTGCGCTGCTGATCATGGCCATTGCCGGTGGTGCCGTGCTTCCATTGGTATACGGCAAACTGGCGGTGGAACCGGGCATCGGGCACCAGAACGCCTACTGGATGATGGTGCCGTGCTACCTGTTCATCCTGTGGTACGGGATGAAGGGGCACAAACGGTTGAACTGGTGAGATGGCGGAGGCGTGGACCCCGGATGGCCGGAACTTTTTCATCACCGGGCGGGTGCGTGTTGATCGCCATGGGCGCCCGCACGTGCGGGCGCACGAACACCGACCTTTGCGCCGATGCCATTGAATGAGATCGAACGACGATTGCACGCCTGTGAAGCAGCAAGCCGGCCATTGGAACCCCAGATGGCCGATCGGAACCAGTTGGTGAAGGCCGTAACCAGCTACGCCGACGATTTTTTGAACGGATTGCCCGGGCGCAAAGCATACGAGGCCAGCGGCTACGGCGCCGAGGAAGCTGATGCCGCGTTGGTGCCGGAGGAGAGCGGCACGGACATCCATGGGTTGCTGGAATTCCTCGGGCAACGGGTTGATGGCCCCGGCCTGAACCCCGCTTCGGGCGGGCACTTGGGCTACATTCCCGGAGGGGGGCTCCCCGCTGCGGCCCTGGGCGACTACTTGGCGGCCATCACCAACCGCTACGCGGGTGTCTTCTTTGCCGGGCCCGGCGCGGTGCGCATGGAAAACGCCATGGTGCACTGGGCGGGCGGGCTGGTGGGCTACGAAAAAGGCTTCGGCGGCAGCTTGGCTAGCGGCGGCAGCATGGCCAACCTCACCGCCATCGCCACGGCGCGCAACGCCATGGGCATTAAAGGCCGCCAACTGGAACAGAGCGTGGTCTATTCCTCGCAGCAGGCCCACCACAGTGTTCCCAAGGCCTTGCGACTTACTGGGCTGGGCGAATGCGTCCTGCGCCAAGTACCGTTAGACGACCGGTTCCGCATGGATCCCGCCGCCCTGCGCCAACAAGTACAGGCCGACAAGGAGGTCGGCCTGCACCCCTTCCTGGTGGTGGCCAATGCGGGCAGCACGGACACCGGTGCCGTGGACCCGCTGGGGCCCATCGCCGATATTGCCGCCGAACAGGGGTTGTGGCTCCACGTGGACGCGGCCTATGGCGGCTTCTTCCTGCTTACCGGCCACGGCCGCCGCATCATGCAGGGCATCCACCGCGCCGATTCCGTGGTGTTGGACCCCCACAAGGGCCTCTTCCTTCCCTATGGCACCGGCATGGTGCTGGTGAAGGACATCAACCACCTGCTGCGGGCCAACCGGTATGAGGCCAACTACATGCAGGATGCGCGGGAACAATCCCTGGAGCATTCGCCGGCGGAACTTTCACCAGAGCTGAGCAAGCATTTCCGGGGCCTGCGCATGTGGCTCCCACTGAAACTGCACGGCCTGGTCCCCTTCCGCGCCTGCTTGGAGGAAAAGCTGTGGCTGGCGCGCTACTTCCGCCTCCGGGCACAAGACATGGGTTTTGAAACCGGACCGGAACCCGACCTCTCCGTGACCTACTTCCGCTTCGTGCCGCATGGCGGTGATGCCGATGCCTTCAACCAAACGCTGCTGCAAGGCGTGCAACGCGATGGTCGCATCTTCCTCTCCTCCACCGTGCTCAACGGAAAGTTCGTGCTGCGCTTTGCCGCCTTGGCCTTCCGCACCCACCGCCACGAGGTGGAGGTACTGCTGGAGGTGCTAAGGAGCTTGCTGAAGGCACAGGGCATGGAGATCCAGGAACGCGCCCCCACCGCTTGACCGTTCACTGCATCAACGCTGCACATGCTTCGCGCAGCACCCCGGCCACCACCACCGGCGGAGCGGCCCAGCGCTTGATCGTGGTGTCGGTAAGTACGGGCAGTGCGGAACTGTAGCCTCCGATCTCGCCGGTTTCCAGCCCCAGCACTACACGTGCGATGCGGTGATGGCGGATCACATAAGAGCATAGGATGCACGGCTCGTGCGTGGTCACTAGGGTGCAGTCCGAAAGATCGGCGCGGCCCAGTAACCTGCGCGCTGCCCGGATGGCCTCCACCTCGGCGTGGCAGGTAACATCGCCCTTGGTCCTGCCCGCTTCGATGCCCTCGGCAACCACCGCACCGTCGCGAACGATAACGCACCCCACGGGCGCGTCGCCGCGCTCCTTGGCCACGCGGGCCAAGCCGATGCACTGGCGCATCCAGCGCTCCAGGTCAGGCTGGTCCTGCGCCCGCTGCCGCAGGCCTTCCCCGCCAACTACGCTGTGCGTTCCGCCAAAAACAGCGGGGGCTACTTGCGGCTTTCCATCGTTCATCCTATTCTGTTCTCCCGCGAAGTCCTCTTCCCGGCGCTCGGCTGTGCCGAGTGCCCTTTCCCTTACGGCCTCCGGCCGTTTCACATGTCCGCATTGAATGTATCCAAGCCAATGTCCGCATGGGCACTGCTGTATCCGTAGTGCTCTGGCAAGGTAACCATTCTTTCTTCCACCCCTAAAACTGCAGCGAGCGTCCACGCTCGTGGCTGGGGGAACTTGCAACGGCTCAATGCGCATGTGCATGGACGTCCGAGCCAGTGAAAATTACAGGCTCATGCGAGTTGGGGGAATGAGGCGGGCCGGAGGCCCTACAACGCAAGCGCACCCGGCAAAAAGCCGGGCGTGGGCTTTGCGTGGGGACACGCGAGGCACAGCAGGGGCCATGCCTTCGAGGAGCACAGCGGCTTCAGCGAGCGTTTGTACAAGGTGCGCAAGGGCAACATGGGTGAGACTGCTCAGTAAAGTGTGCCAAGCTGCCTTCCCATATCAGAAACATCCTCACCGCTATCTTCGCTCCATGCCAACCGAAAAGCCCCGAGCCGGGCGAAACCGCACCATCACTTTGGATCACGGAGAACAGGAAGCCATCGCCAGGCGGCTGTTGCGTGCGGATGGTGACCTGCGCGTTGATGAAGTGCTGGACCAAGTGATCTTAGGTGACACTTTCGCTGTTTTGGACCTTCTTCCACCAGCCTTTGTGGACCTGTTGTTCGTGGACCCGCCCTACAACATGGACAAAGTATTCGGCGAGGAGCGCTTCAAGGAGATGAGCGATGCCCGGTACGCCGAATGGCTCGATGAGTGGATCGGCAAATGTGTAAGGTTGCTGAAGCAGGATGCATCCGTGTACATCTGCGGTGATTGGAAGAGCAGTTCCGCGATCCAACGCGTGGCGGAGAAGTACTTCGTGGTGCGCAACCGCATCACATGGGAGCGGGAGAAGGGCCGGGGCGCCTTGAACAACTGGAAGAACAGCAGCGAGGATATCTGGTTCTGCACGATGGGCAAGGACTACCACTTCGACGCCGGGGCCGTGAAGCTGAAACGCAAGGTGGTGGCCCCGTACACCGATGACAACGGCGCACCGAAGGATTGGGAACGCAGCGAACACGGTTCGTTCCGCCTCACCCACCCAAGCAATATATGGACGGATCTGACCGTGCCCTTTTGGAGCATGCCGGAAAACACGGACCACCCTACGCAAAAGCCTGAAAAGCTCGTAGCTAAAGCGGTTCTCGCCAGTTCACGACCAGGCGATGTGGTCTTCGATCCCTTCCTCGGCAGCGGTACCACGGCCGTTGTTGCCCGGAAGCTCGGTCGCCGATCCGTGGGGATCGAGGTGGATGAGCACTATGCCTGCCTTGCCCTAAAACGCATAGGTGCGGCCATTGACGATCCGGGCATTCAAGGTTATACCGATGGCGTATTCTGGGAACGGAACTCAGGGCCGCAACAAAGCAAGGCGGCAGCAAGGCCCAAGCGCTTGCAGCAGGAAGAAGTCGGCTTGTTCTCCATCAGTGACCAAGGCGAATGAGCCAAAGTCCGCTCTTTCGATCCAAGGACTACGTGGCTGTTGAAACCGCGATCAAACGCTTTTTGAACGGGCAGCCGGATTTCATCAGCAAGGCGACTGCAAACAGCACCCGCGCCGTCGGCGATGCCATACAAGGGGTGCTGGGCGAGCATTTCCACGCGATCATCGGCAAACATGGCGGCAATTGCACCGCTGATTTCGCGCGCCGCGCCATGGCCGATCTGGCCTTCGAGGACCGTGCCGGAAACTATTGCGTGGTGGATGTAAAGACCCACCGGCTGGACACGCATTTCAACATGCCCAACCTGACTTCGGTGGAACGCTTGTCCCGTTTCTACGAGGCGGACAACAACTTCTTCGTTGTCCTGTCCATCGCGTACAACGTGGTCGGCACCAAAGTGGAGGTACGACGCGTGCATTTCGTTCCGATCGAGTTCCTTTCATGGGAATGCCTGACCATCGGCGCGTTGGGCTGGGGTCAGATCCAGATCGCAAACTCGAACAAGATCACAGTTTTACCGAACAATCCGCGCAAAGACTGGATGCTGGAATTCTGCGAAATCATGCTGGAGTTCTATCCGAAGGAGATTGTGAAGATCGACAGGCGTATTGCGCACTTCAAGAAGTTGAGAACCACCTGGAAAAAGCGCTGAGACCACTCCAAGGGATGGTTCCATCATATCAGCATTGGAAACCGTACGTGTCCTGGACAGCGTCCCTTCTGCTGCTCTCACTCACCGCCTGCACCCATGCCCCCTCCTCCCCCTTCACCTTCCGCATGGTGTACTACTCCCCCGCCACGGACAGCGCCTGGGCCGCGCAGCACCACGTGCGCCAGGTGACCCCGGGCTTCGATGGCGTGGATCCCGACTGGGGCCTGTGGGTACACACCATGCACCGCTTCGTGCCCGCCAGCCTGATCGATGCGCATCCCGAATACTTCGCGGAGCGCAACGGCATCCGCATCCCCGACCAGGTCTGCTTCAGCAACCAAGAGGTGCTGCGCATCACCGTGGACAGCCTGCGTGCCATGATGAAGCGATTCCGGGTCAAGCCCGGAATGACGGTTCCCACGTACTGGAGCGTGAGCCAGTTGGACAACTTCAACTATTGCCAATGCGCGCAGTGCAGCCGCACCGACAGCCTCGAGGGTTCGCACAGCGGCAGCATCCTCCGCTTCGTGAACCAGGTGGCGGACAGCTTTCCGGACAAGGTGATCAGCACCCTAGCCTACCAGTACAGCCGCACAGCGCCGAAGCTCACCAAGCCGCGACCCAACGTGAACATCATGCTGTGCAGCATCGAGGAGGACCGCAGCAAGCCTATTGCTTCGCGTGAAGGACCCGGTTCATTCACCGCCGACTTGTACGCCTGGTCGAAGCTCACGCACAACATCATCGTGTGGGACTATGTGATCAACTTCTGGCACCTGCTGGCACCCTTCCCCAACTGGAAGGTGCTGCAGCCTAACATCCAGTTGTTCCGCGACGCGGGCGTGCCGATGGTTTTTGAGCAGGGGCTTTCCAACAGCGGGGGCGAGATGCCCGAATTCCGCGCCACGCTGTTGGCCGACCTGCTCTGGAACCCCGACCTGAACGTGGACTCGCTGCGCACCGCGTTCATGAACACCTTCTATGGCCCTGCGGCGGGTCCGGATATCGATGAGTACACGCGGCTAATGGAACACGAGCTGGAAAAGAGCGGGCTGCCGCTCACGCTGTACGAGCATCCGCAGGCGCACAAGAACGGCTACCTGAGCCCGGCGAACCTGGCGCGCTACAAGACGCTCCTGACCAGCGCCGAAGCGGCTGCGATGGACGAAGCTCCGCTCTTCCAGCAACGCGTGAAAGCTGCACAACTCCCGCTGATGTACGCCGAACTGGAGATCGCCCGTGCGCTGCCCGGCACGCCGAACGGACTCTTTGAGAAAGGCGCCAACGGCCAGTGGAAAGTGAAGCCCTATTACACCGCCTTGCTGGACACGTTCACGGTGCGCGCCAAGCGCCACGGCAACATCCTGCTGCACGAAACGCGCCTCACGCCCGATGAATACCAGGCACAGTTCAGTGCCTACCTGCGGAACGGCGTGGTGTCGGACCTGGCGGTGGGCAAGAAGATCACCTTCACCACACCGCCCGCCTCGAAGTACACCGGCGGCTCCCCCGATGCCTTGATCGACGGTTTCCGCGCGACCACCAATTACCAGTTCGCCTGGCAAGGCTGGAGCGGACAGGACCTGGCTGCGGTGATCGACCTCGGCACCGCACAACGCGTTTCCTCCGTGGGCATGGGTTTTCTGGAGGACCAGGCCAGCTGGATCTTCCTGCCTTCAACTATGCAGGCGGAGACCTCAACGGATGGGAAACGCTGGACAACGTTGGGGAAACAGGACATTCCCCTGAAGCAGCAGGAAGGCCCACCGAACATCCACGAGGTCACCTTGCAGGGGCATGCCCGCTCCGCCCGCTACGTACGCGTTGCCGCGAAGAACTTGGGGGCACTGCCTGCTTCTCATGGAAGCAAAGGCGCATGCTGGTTGTTCTGTGATGAGGTGATGGTGAGGTGAAATACGGTTCACCACAGAGGCACAGAGGACACGGAGGAATACTGTGGGCAGAAGTCAAGTGCCCTCTGTGTCCTCTGTGCCTCTGTCGTGATGTATTCGCCCGTTCCTCACCGCACCACCACCTCATCCGCGAAGACCCACGAGTTGCCGTCCGCGCCGAGGTGCCATGCAGGAAGCTTCCCGCTGTTGTGCAGCACCGCCCGCACGTAGCGCACCTTGATCGGCGTTCGTGCAGGCGCGATGAAGTCATGCACCAGCGGCCCGGCCTCTTCGATCGGCACCTGGTGGGTGGCCGTGGCGAGCATTGTCCACGCCTTGCCGTCCGGTGATGTTTCAAAGCTGACGGACTTGGGCAGCACGATCCACGCGCCCACCTGTTGCAGGCACCGGATGCTGATGCCGTGGAGGGTGCGCACGCTATCCATATCGATGGTGATGGTTGGATCCGGCCCCCACCAGCCGTACCATAGGCCGTCGCTGTAGCTGTTTGTGCCGAGCAGGCCGTCCGTGAGGCCGTGTTCGGGATCATGCCCATACTTCGGTGATGGCGTTGGCACAATGGTCTCCTTCGCCCCCAAGGCCAGGTTATCCGCAATGGTGATGGCGATCGGGTCACGTACGGCTTCACCTTTCCATCGCGGCGTAAGGAGCAGGGTTCCGGGTGCTTCCACCCGCAGCGAATCGGTGAATGAGCCGCTACGTTGGTCCATGCGCCATGTTGCATCCATGTCCTTCCGCCCGCATTGTGCTGTGACCAACCAGTTGCGGGGGCCCGGATCGAACGAGACGTCCGAACGGAAGAGGTCCTTGTCCGCCGTAGCGATGATCCACCCCTGCTGCTCCAGCCGCGCAATCTGCGGTGCGGTGCGCTTCCGGATGTCCTCCCCCACCTTGCCGCTCCACATCCGCTCTGCATAGACCTGCATGCGGGGGAACACGTACCAGCCAATGCTCCGCGCATCGATGCCTTCGCTCCACACGGGGCATTCCGCACCGAGGATACCGCCTGCATCACCGTCCAGCAAGGGATCAAAGGCGATCACCTTGTCCAAGGGCAGGTTGGCGGGCGAGGCATCGAAGTAGATCGTGCGGATCATGGCATTGCCGTTGGCGCGTGCCTTGCGCGCTTCGTCATCGCCGCGCCACACCTCCACAATGGCCGTGCTGTCCAGCCCGCCTTCCAGCACCTCATCCCAGCCGATGAGGCGCTTGCCCTTGGTGGCGAGATAGTCCTGCAAGCGTTTCACGGTCCATGCCTGCAACGCGTGTTCATCCTTCAGGTCTTCCTTGCGCATCCGCGCCTGGCAGTCGGGGCAGGCCTGCCAGTGTACCTTGGGCACTTCATCGCCGCCGATGTGGAACCACGGCGCGGGGAAGAGCGGTACCAGCTCATCCAGCACATCGCGGAAGAAGGTCCACGTGCTGTCGCGGCCCACGCAGTACACATCGTTGAACACGCCCCAGGTGATGGGCACGGGGATGGTATCCTGCCTGCAACCGAGCCACGGATACGCCGCGATGGCCGCCGAGCAATGACCGGGGAACTCGATCTCCGGCACCACGGTGATGCCGCGCGCCGTGGCGTAGGCCACCACCTCTTTGATCTGGTCCTGTGTGTAGAAGCCGCCGTAGCGCGAGCCGTCCGCTTCGGTGCGCCAGGCGCCCACGGAGGTGAGCTTGGGGTACTTCTTCACTTCCACGCGCCAGCCCTGGTCGTCGGTGAGGTGCCAGTGGAAGATGTTGAGCTTGAGCGATGCCAGCACATCTAAGTAGCGCTTCAGGAAATCCACCGGGTAGAAATGGCGGCACACGTCCAGCATGGTGCCGCGCCATGCGAAGGCCGGTGCGTCCTGGATGTGGACCATGGGCCAGTACCAATTGCCCGCATTGTCCTTTGTGGCCAATTGCCGTAGCGTCTGCGTGGCGTGCAGCGCTCCTTCGCGCGTAGCGGCGGTGATGGTCACGGCATCCTTCCCCATGTCGATGGCATAGCCTTCGGGACCTTGGGCCGTATCACGCACAAAGCGGACGCTGCGCGTGATCTCATCCAAGTTGCGCGCCGATGCGCCGCTTGCATCCAGGTCGGAACGCAGCATCCTTCCCCAGCCTTCGGCACCGGCGCCCACGATCACGCTGACCTGCTTCAAGGGAAAAGTGCCGTCCTTCAACTCGATCTCGGTAGGCCATGGAACCAGCGCCAGTTGAGCGGACACCAGCATCGGCAAGCAACAAACGATACCGGTGAGCAGGTGGCGAAATGGCATGCGAAACGTGGATGGACCCTGCCTTTGTGCGACACCCTTCGGGGTCGTGGATCCTTGTTTGCTTGCTGCTACGCTGTGTGACCCCGTTGGGGTCCGCAAGTGATTCGCCTTATGGTTGATCATATTCTCACTGGCCAAGATCGCTACACTTCACCATGCCGCAAGGTGCGATAAACCCTGATCTGCTTGACGACCCTGAAAGGTGTCGCACAGCGTAGCAACGCATCCGTGCCCATTCATTCGGCCCCGAAGGTGGTCGCACATTCACCGTGCCCATGCGTTCAAGCAAGCCAACATGTTCATCATCCTCCACATCATCGATCAATTGAACCCGCCTTGCCCGCGGTACAGCTTCACCGGCCCGTCCAGCTTCAGTTTCAGCACGGTCATCCATGGGTCCTTGGCTTCTTCCGGCACATCCACAAAGACCAGCCCCGGCACCTTGCTCCAGCTGATCTTGCCCACCACGCGGTGCGTGAGCGCGATCGGCTTGCCCACCACTTCCGCAGAGAGGATCTTGTTGTCCAGGCCCTTGATCAGCGCGCTGCCGCCGGTGCCGCCGGGCAGGAAGAGATAGAGCGTGGTGCTGTCCTTGCTCAACGTAGTGGGCCCGTAGAAGTGGCCGTTGGGCAGCCCGGCCAAGGTGCCGTAGATTGCTTCGGCGTGCGCGCCGGTCCACTGGCCGATCTCCTCCAGCAGCTTCACCTGGCCGGGCGGGATGGTGCCGTCCTCCTTGGGGCCGATGTCCAGCAGCAGGTTGCCGCCGTGGCCGATCACGTCGGCGAAGATGTGGATGAGGTCGTGCGTGCTTTTGTACACGGTATCCTGCGGCTGCCAGCCCCAGTTGTCGTTGCTGGTGAGGCAAAGCTCCCATGGACCGGGGGGCGTTTCGATCGGGATGTTCTGTTCCGGCGTGGCGTAATCGCCATAACCCTGCAAGCGCCCGTTGATGATGGCCTTGGGGTTGTCCTTCAGAATCATGGCACGGATCTTCGCGGCCTGCCATTCCTCCGCCGTGTGCTCCCAATCGCCGTCGAACCAGAAGAGGTCGGGCTTGAATCGCTTGCACAGCTCCTCGATCTGGCCTTGGTTGTAGGTGCTGAAGCGCTGCCAACGTGCGGGATCATCGGCGACCTTGTAGCGGGAACTGTCGCGCAAGAAGCCGGGGTAATCCGGATCGCTCCAGTCGATCAGCGAGAAATAGGCCCCGCACTTGATGTCACGCATGCGCAGCTCGGTGAAGAACGGCGCGATCACATCGCGGCCACAGGGTGAAGCGGCCACCACGGAGAGTGGCTTCTTCCTTCCGCCGGGCACAAGCTGGGTATGATAGAGCGCCACGCCGTCGTGGTGCTTGGTGGTGATCACGGCATACTTCGCGCCGCTCTTTCGGATCAGCTCCGCCCAAGCCGCCGGATCGTAGTGCTTCGCCGTGAAGCCCTTGATCTGTTGCATGTAGTCGGCATGCGGCATGGCGCCGTTGTGGAAGCTCCAACTCTCCCCCACGCCCTTCACGCTGTAGATGCCCCAGTGGATGAAGATGCCCAGCTTGGCATCGGTGAACCACTGGAGCTTGGCAGCGGTGCCGGTGGTATCGAAAAGCGGCTTGTGCTGCGCGAAAAGCGCACACGGGCCGAGTGACAGGAATAACCAGATGTAACGCACGGGTCGAAAATAGCTTGGGATGGAACACACACCTGCATGCCCCTACCTTCGCACCAACCCGCCGCCATGCGCTTCCACACCCGCAAATGGATCAAACCCGAAGACCTCAACGCCAACGGCACCCTCTTCGGCGGGCGCCTGCTGGAGTGGATCGATGAGGAGGCCGCGCTCTATGCCATCATCCAGCTGGAGAATCCACGAACGGTGACCAAGTTGATCAGCGAGATCGATTTCGTGAGCTCCGCCAAGCAGGGCGACATCATCGAGATCGGCATCGAACCCGTGAAGTTCGGCAACTCCTCCCTCACCCTGCGCTGCGAAGTGCGCAACAAGATGACCCGCAAGACCATCATCACCATCGACCGCATTGTGATGGTGAGCATGGATGAGCATGGGCGCCCCCACGCCCACGGCAAGACGAAGGTGGAATACGTGAAGGACCGGCTATCGGAGAAGTGAACGTTTCCCCCAGTCCGTAGCGTCCCCGCTTGACCAGGGCGATCGCCTCTTAATGCTGCACCTGGCGGCGCTTATCAAATACTTGGGCGAACCACGCCCCGGTGAATACCGGGGCCACACGGATGGACACGGACCGCGAACGTCTGCGGGTGTCTGACGCAATGTCGTGGCCCACTTCCTGCATCGCGCTTTTATCCGTGTTCATCGGCGTGCATCCGTGGTTGAAAATTCAGGAAAGTCGCGACCGCAGGGCGCGCAAGAGGCGATAGCCCTAACCGCTCGCCTCTCCTTCCCGTCCACGGCCCGTACCTTGCGCTCCCTGCCGAATTTCCGCCGGCAAGTAATGAACCTGAACAGCACAAAGTATGACCAACGCAGCCGTCCGCGCCCTTGAGCCCAAGGCCATCTGGAACCATTTCGCCGACCTCAACGCCATTCCCCGGGCCAGCAAGAAGGAGGCGCGCGTAACGCAGTTCATGAAGGAATTCGGCGAGAAACTCGGCTTGGCCACCCACGTGGACCATGCCGGTAACGTGATCATCAAGAAGCCGGGCACCAAGGGCCGCGAGAACAAGCCGGCCGTGGCGCTGCAAGGCCATTTGGACATGGTTCACCAGAAGAATGCCGACACCAGTTTCAACTTCGATACCGACGGCATCAAGATGAAGGTGGACGGCGACTGGGTGAAGGCCGAAGGCACCACCCTCGGTGCCGACAACGGTTTGGGCGTGGCCGCCATCATGACCCTGCTCGCCGCCAACGACATCCCTCACCCGCCCATCGAGGCGCTCTTCACCATCGATGAGGAGACCGGCATGACCGGGGCCTTTGAATTGAAGGGCGGCCTGCTCTCCGCACCGGTGCTGCTTAATTTGGATACCGAGGACGACGACGAGCTCACCATCGGCTGCGCCGGCGGCGTGGACGTAACGGCCAAGGGCACTTACGCCTCGGAAGCCGCCCCAGCCGGCAGCAACGGCTACATCATCAGCGTGAAAGGCTTGAACGGCGGCCACTCAGGGGCGGAGATCCACTTGGGTTTGGGCAATGCCAACAAAATCATGAACCGCGTGCTGCTGCTGGCCCAGGAACATGGCACGCGCGTAGCCAGCGTGGACGGTGGGGGGCTGCGCAACGCCATTCCCCGCGAAAGCAAGGCCGTGATCGCCCTGCCCACCGGCAACGAAAAAACCTGCACCGAAGCGCTGAAGAAACTGGAGGCCGACCTGAAGGCCGAATACCGCACCACCGACCCTGGCCTGAAGGTGGAACTGACCAAAGCAGACCTGCCCGCCAAGGTGATGGCCGCCAAGGACCAACAGGCCTTCCTCCTCGCCGTGCAAGCCTGCCCGGACGGCATCTTCCGCATGAGCCCCGACGTGCCCGGCCTAGTGCAGACCAGCAACAACACGGCCCGCGTGCAATTGGCCGATGGTGCCTACACCGTGATGTGCCTGACCCGCGGCTCGGTGGAAAGCGAGAAGATGGACCAGGCCGAAACCATCCGCGCAGCCTTTGAGCTGATCGGCGGCACGGTGGAATTCACCGGCGGCTACCCCGGCTGGGTACCGAATCCCAGCGCACCCATCATCCACCTGATGGCGGACATCTACCAAGAGCTCTTCAACAGCAAGCTGAAGGTGCTGGCCATCCACGCCGGACTGGAGTGCGGCATCATCGGGCGCAACTACCCCAAGATGGAGATGGTGAGCTTCGGCCCCACCATCAAAGGCCCGCACAGCCCGGACGAGCGTGCCAACATCAAGAGCCTGCAAAAGTTCTGGAAGTACCTGCGGGTGGTGCTGGAGCGGCTGTAAGGAACACCATTGACCATCGGGAAGAGACCTGAATTGTAAATGGAGCGGACAGTGCGCATCACCACCCTGAAGGCGAAAGGGACGGATGCCTCCTATTGGATGAAAAAGACACCAGCCGAGCGTTTGGAGGCCGTGGAATTCCTGCGCCAACAGTGGATGGGACCGGACCATGCTGAGCAAAGACTTCAAAGAGTTTGTGTCATTGCTCACAAGAGCACGGCGTTGAGTACATGATCGTTGGCGGCTATGCTGTCGGCGTTCATGGCTACCCGCGCTACACGGGCGACTTGGATACCTGGCTGAATCCCGCACCCGACATTGCCATGCTGGCACTGAAGGCCATTGCGGCATTTGGCTTCAGCTCATTCAAGCTTACGGTGGAAGACCTGACCAAAGAGGGGAATGTCATCCAATTCGGACAGCCTCCCCTTCGCATTGACCTGCTCACCGCCATCGATGGTGTCCAGTTCGGGCAGTGCCACGCCAACAGAAAAGAAGTGATATTCGACGGATTGGCCATGAATTTCATCGGCTACCATGACCTTGTGAAGAACAAGAAGGCCTCAGGTCGACATAAGGACTTGGACGATCGGGAGAATATTTCACCAACGTGAAGGCCGGGCGGGTCCCCCACCATCAAAGGCCCGCACAGCCCGGGCGAGCGCGCCAGCATCAAGAGCCTGCAGAAATTCTGGAAGTATCTGCGGGTGGTGCTGGAGCGGCTGCGAATTGGCGTTGCAAGGGCAGCTGTGATGTAACTTCGCCCATCACCCAGCGCCCCATGAACCAACGCACGTATCGCATCCTGCTTACCCAGGAGCCTGAGGGTGGATACACGGTGAATGTACCGGCACTTCCTGGATGCATCACGTATGGCAATGACATCGCGCACGCCATGACCATGGCCCGCGAGGCCATTGAATTGTACGTGGAAACGCTGCAAGCCGAAGGTGATTTAATCCCTGACGACAGCCGTACCTTGGAATATTCATTGGTCGTGGGCCTGTAGGATCCAATGACCCGGATCCCGGCCATGACCCCGGCAGCACTCGTGCAGCTACTTCAGAAGCACGGGTTTGAGTTTGTGCGTTCGAAGGGTTCCCACCAGATCTTCAAGAACAGGACCACCAGGAAAATGACCATTGTACCCATGCACAAGAGTGATCTTCCAAAGGGTACGTTGCTCGCCATTTTGAAGCAAGCGGGAATTGATAAGGAAGAACTTCTGTAGCAGGCCCTGGTCCATCGGCGATTTGGATGTTTGGTCGGACCCGGTTCCTGAGGATGCCGTCAACAGGAAGTGCTGGTGCGGCGATGGTGCGAGCCCGCATATACCACCAGGGGTTCGCATCCCTGCGTCGTACCCCGGTCTTGTCCCCCGTTGATAAATTGTCTTGCCCTTGCCCCTGCTTGGCTTTCGCGGATCGAACCCCCAAATGTGGATAACTGGCCCCCCCTTGCCCTTGGCCTGCGGGATACCTTCGTGGCCCTCTCGCCATGCAGTTCTCCCACCTTCACGTCCACACCCAATATTCGTTGCTGGACGGTGCCAGCAACATCGCCTCCCTCTTCAAAAAAGCCGCTGCCGACGGCCAGCCCGCCGTGGCCATCACCGACCACGGCAACATGTTCGGCGCCTTCAAGTTCGTGGCCGAGGCCGGCAAGCATAAGAACGACGACGGCAGCCTGAAGGTGAAGCCCATCGTGGGCTGTGAATTCTACGTGGTGGCGGACCGCACCCGCAAGCAGTTCACCCGCGAGGAAAAGGACAAGCGCTTCCACCAGCTCATGCTGGCCAAAAACGCCGAGGGCTACCGCAACCTCAGCAAGCTCTGCAGCCTGGGTTTCATCGACGGCTACTACAGCAAATACCCGCGGATCGACAAGGAACTGATCCAGCAATACCACCGCGGCCTGATCGCCACCACCTGCTGCTTAGGCGCCAGCGTGCCCCAGGCCATCTTGCGCGGAGGCAATGACCTTAACAAGGCCGAGGAGGAGTTCAAGTGGTGGCTGGACCTCTTCGGCGAGGACTACTACGTGGAGCTGCAGCGCCATGGCCTGCCGGAGCAGGACCAAGTGAACGCCGTGCTGGTGCAATGGGCCCGCAAGTACAACGTGCCGCTGATCGCCAGTAACGACAGCCACTACACCGACCAGGAAGACAGCAATGCACACGACATCCTCCTGTGCGTGAACACCGGCGAGAAGCAGTCCACGCCCATCGCCACCGACGAGGACACCTCCACCAAGGGCAAGCGCTTCGGCTTCCCCAACGACCAGTTCTTCTTCAAGACCAAGGCCCAGATGGCCCGGGCCTTCCACGACCTGCCCGAGGCCTTGGACAATACCGGCCGGATCGTGGACAAGGTGGATGTGCTGAAGCTCAAGAAGGACATCCTGCTGCCCAACTACCAGCTGCCCGCCGGCTTCACCGACCAGGACGAATATCTCCAGCACCTCACCTACGAAGGAGCCGTCAAGCGGTGGCTGGCCGGCCAGGGCGGCATCGATTCCCTGGACCCGAAGATCAAGGAGCGGCTGGACTTTGAGCTGTTCACGATCCGTACGATGGGCTTTGCCGGCTACTTCCTCATTGTGCAGGATTTCATCAACGCCGGGCGCCACATGGGCGTGCTCATCGGCCCCGGCCGCGGCAGCGCCGCAGGCAGCGCGGTGGCCTACTGCATCGGCATCACCAACATCGACCCCGTGAAGTACGACCTGCTCTTCGAGCGCTTCCTCAACCCGGACCGCAAGAGCATGCCCGATATCGACACCGACTTCGACGACGAGGGGCGCCAGCGGGTGATCGACTACGTGGTGGAGAAGTACGGCAAGAACCAAGTGGCCCAGATCGTCACCTACGGCAGCATGGCCGCCAAGAGCAGCATCCGCGACGTGGCCCGCGTGATGGACCTGCCCTTAGCGGAGGCCGACCGCTTGGCCAAGTTGGTGCCCGAACGCCCCGGGATCCATCTGGGGCGCCTGCTGCACGCCCCCATCGACGGCGACGGCAGCCTGAAACAAAAGGAGGGCTTGGGCAGTGATGAGCTGGCCAGCGTGAAGCAGCTCCGGGAGATCCTGGAGAGCGGCGAGCCTTCCGCGGACATCCTGCGCGATGCCGAGAAGCTCGAAGGTTCCGTGCGCGGCACCGGGGTGCATGCCGCCGGCATCATCATCGCCCCGGAAGACCTTACGGGCATCATGCCCGTGTGCACGGCCAAGGATTCCGAACTGTTGCTTACCCAGTACGACGGCCGTGTGATCGAGGATGCCGGGGTGATCAAGATGGATTTCCTGGGCCTGAAGACGCTCACCATCATCCGCGACACCCTGCGCATGATCAAGGCCAACCACGGGGTGGACATCGACATCGACGGCATTCCGCTGGACGACCCCAAGACCTTCGACCTCTACCAACGCGCGGAGACCAACGGCACCTTCCAGTTCGAAAGCACGGGCATGCAGAAGTACCTGCGCGAGCTCAAGCCCGACCAGTTCGCCGACCTCATCGCCATGAACGCCCTGTACCGCCCGGGGCCG
>ENA-UOUJ01000331-UOUJ01000331.1-activated-sludge-metagenome-genome-assembly--contig:-NODE-331-length-35634-cov-4.398803_pt1 | contig 35634 bp, 36 predicted proteins | sample MGYA00249839_ERZ747224 | MGnify/ENA primary metagenome ERZ747224 (study PRJEB28782, sample SAMN03220277) | activated sludge metagenome | biome: wastewater; feature: sewage sludge; material... | reverse complement strand
TCTGCCGCCGACTCATCGCTTCATCGAGTCGGCGGCTTTCGTCGTGGCCAGACCCAAAGGCTGTCGCTGGCCACGTGCGTGTCGGGAGCGCCGCGCGCTCTTCACGCTGTTGATTTTTTCGGCCGGGGTCATCGCTTCATCGAGCCCGGCCGTGCGGACGGTCGAGGTGCCCCGCGGGCACATCAGCAGTTCGCCTCTGCCGCCGACTCATCGCTTCATCGAGTCGGCGGCTTTCGTCGTGGCCAGACCCGAGGGCTGTCGCTGGCCACATGCGTGTCGGGAGCGCCGCGCTTGCGGCCCGGCCAATCGAACGGGCGAAGGCTGTCATCAAGTCCGGCGACGTGCTGAACAAGCATCATGGGAACCAACGCCGAGAATGAGGAACTGGCCACCGAGCTGACGAGCGCCGTGAAACTGTGCGATGCCGCACTGGACAAGCTCGCGGGCGGCCCTCACTACAGAGACGCCGTGTACGAGGCGCTGGAGCTGTCGAAGGATGCAATGGAGCGCGCGGCCGAAGCACTGCGTCGGCCGAAGCGCTCATTGACGGGAGCGGTCGGTCTTCGCCGAACGCGTTGACGAGGTCTTCGCGCCCGGTCCACTCGCCGGGTCATACTCGCGCCAGAACTGCAGAATGCGGAGCACGTACGCTGGCGTCTCTCCGTTGCTGGGGACGACGCCGGAGGCCTTCGGGCCGCTGTTGTAGGCGACGAGCGCGCTGATGACGTCGCCTCGGTAGTGCTTCAGCAGCGCCGCCATGAGACGCACGCCACCGAGGATGTTTCGTGCCGGGACGAAGAGGTCGCGCTCCGCGATACCAACGCGAGCCGCAGTCTCAGGCATGAGCTGCATGAGGCCCTTCGCCCCCGCGTGCGACACCGCGCGCGGGTTGAAGGCGCTCTCGGTTCGGATGACGGCGCGCACCAGGGCCGGCGGTACGGGCCAGACGTCGCGGACGTCCTCAATGGCGGCAGAGACTTCGGCCTCGTATGGGAATGCAGCCGGGGTGGCAGAGATCACGAGAGCGACGAGAAGAGTCACGGCGCGCTCGCCTCGAGGTGCACCATGAGGGCGGCGGAAGACCCATCGACGAAGTGAGGACGGACGTCCTCGTACTTCGTCAACTCGGTCAGCGCAGCGCTGTGCTCGGCCTCCCAGAGAACGACCTGGGCCAGCATGTCGGACCACGCGACGTCGCCGTAGTCGCGAGCGCCGACGTTGTGCTGGATGAGCGCGCCCAGCCCGTCGGTGCAGGCGCGAAAGGCGCGTGCGTGTGTGGGTCTGGTGAAGCGCGACTGGATCGCGTGCGCGTCCAGCGCGGCGAGGAGCCAGAGCGCGTGGTTGAGCCAGTCCAGCACGCGGTCGCGCTGCGTCTTGGAGAGCGGGGCAGACAGCGCCGCGCGCGCGGTTCGCTCGGCCTCGAGCAGCCGCTCGACGTCGGCGTCCTTAGCGAGTTCGGCGAGTGCCGCCGCATGCGTCGTCACCCAGCGTTCGACGCGGCCGACGGTCTCGGAGGTCGGCACATCACCGAGGGAGTGGTTGCTGATGTGCTCGGCCATGACGCGTGCGAGTGCATCGGCGCAGCCGTCGATGGAGAGCGCTTCCGGGCGCTGAGTCTGCAGAGCTACGGCCGCAGCGCCACCGAGGGCGGAGACGAGCTCGAGCGCCGCCTTGAGCCAGGCGACGCCGAGTTCCTGGCGAGACGCAAGCGGGGCGCTCATCGACGACCTCCCGCGGCGGTCTTCTTCGCCGACGGCTTCACAGCGCGACCCTCTTTGGCGTCCTCGATGTAGTTGCAGACCGGGTAGCCACTGCAACCGAGGAAGGTGCCCTTCGGCCCCTTCTTGGTGACGAGCAGGCGCGTGTTGCACGTCGGGCACTTGCGGTTGTTCTTCTTCGCCGCGGCGAGCGCCTTCTTGTCCCACTTGCCCTTGCAGGCCTCCGTGGCGCAGCGGAGGAACTCGCCGAAGTCGCGCATCGCTCCGTTGCAGACGGGGCAGGGCTCGTCAGGCGGCGGCTTCAGGTCGACGATGTGTTTGCACGTGGCGACGACACAACGCGCGTAGGGCCCATGTTGCCCGTCGCGCTCATGCATCTCACCGCCGCACTTCGGGCACTTGTCCTTGAAGACCTTCACAGGCCGCAGGTCCACCGTTGCGCGGCAGTCGGGGGACGCGCAGCGGGCGTACGGACCGTACTTGCCCTCGACGGCGTCCATGACGCCGGCACACTTCGGACACTTGTGCTCCGAGGGCTTCGCGCTCGGGTCTGCCGCGTACTTGCAGTCGGGGTAGCCAGAGCACGAGAGGAAGGGTCCTGACTTCCCCGTGCGGAGCATCAGCTCCTTGGTGCACAACGGGCACTTCTTGCCAGTGGGCTTCGGCGCGTCCGGCGCCAGCTCGGGGCGCTTCGCTGCCTCGGCGCCGAACACTGGTGCGGCGGCTTTGAGGTCTGACTCCCAGGCTCGGTACCAGGAGCCGAGCTCGGCGCGCCACGAGCGCTTGCCGTCGGCGACGTCGTCCAGGACGGCCTCGAGGTTGGCCGTGTAGTCGGCCGCCACGAGGGCAGGGAAGGCGGCGGCAAGCAGGCTGTCGATGAGTCGCCCGCGAGGAGTCGGAAAGACGTTCTGCTTGTCCTCGGCGAGGTACTCGCGGGCGAAGAGGGTGGCGACGGCGTTGGCGAACGTGGCGGGTCGGCCGATGCCGTGCTTCTCCATCGCTTCAACGAGGCTGCCGTGCGTGTAGCGCGACGGCGGCTTCGTCTCGTGCTGCTTGCTGTCGATGGCAACGAGCTGCAGCACGTCGCCCTGAGCGACAGCAGGCAACACAGGCTCGCCTTCGCGGTCGTCGACGACGTCCTCGTCAACGGCTGCGTCCAAGGCCAAGAAGCCGGGAGACACGATGGTGGTGCCGCTCGCGCGCCAGGTCGTGTCGCCACTGGTGATGTGAATCACGGTGCGAGAGGTCTTCGCGGGCGATGCCTGCGACGCCAAGAAGCGCGCGCGGATGAGGCCGTAGAGCTTCAAGGCGTCGGTCGAGAGTCCGTCGGGGACCGCGGGCTCGAGCGCGGTCGGCCGAATGCACTCGTGCGCAGCCTGTGCGGTGGCCTTCGTCTTGAAGACGGGACGGTCAGCGGGCACGGCCGCGGGGAAGTGCTGCTCGAGGTACGCGCGCGCCATCGCCGCGGCGTCGTCGCTGACGGCGACGGAGTCGGTCCGGTGGTAGCTGATGGCTCCGGCCTCGAAGAGCTGCTGAGCGAGCGCCATCGTGGCGTCTGGCTTCAGCTTGAGTGCCTTGGAAGCGGCGCGCTGCAGTGTGGACGTGATGAAGGGCGGCTTGGGTCGTTGCTCACCAGGTGACGTGTCGACCGCGGAGACGGTGTGTGGACCTGCCGCGCGAGCGACGATGGCAGCGGCCTCTTCCTCGGAGAGGATGCGCGCTTCCTCGTCGCCGTCCGCCTTGGGTGGCACGTACTTCGCGGTCAGGTTGTTCGCGTACTTCGCGGAGAGCAACCAGTAGGGCGTCACGACGTGCGCCTCGCGCGCGAGCTCGCGGGCGACGACGAGGTGAAGCGTCGCGGACTGCACGCGACCGGCGCTGTGGTTCTTGCCGAAGGGCGAGAGGAGCGGGGACAGCTGGTAGCCGACGAGCCTGTCGATGATGCGCCTGGCTTGCTGCGCATCGACGAGGTGGAGATCGACGCTGCTTGACGCTGCGAGAGCGGCCTTCAACGCGGCGGGCGTGATTTCGTGAAAGCGAATGCGCTTCGCTCCCTTGAGGCCGAGCTCGTCGACGAGGTGCCACGCGATGGCTTCGCCTTCGCGGTCAGCGTCGGACGCGAGGTAGACCTCGGTCGCGGCCTTCGCCGCTTTGCGGATGCCGGCGAGCAGCGAAGCCTTCTCGTCGTTGACGACGTAAGTGGGGTGGAAGGTGGTGAGGTCGATACCGAGCTCGCGCAGCGGGAGGTCGCGAAAGTGACCCGCTGTGGCGTGCACTTCGAACTCATCGCCGAGGTACTTCTGGATGGTCTTCTTCTTGTTGGGACTCTCAACAACGACGAGTTTCATGGTGGCTCCTTGGGTACCTGCAGGACTGCCACGGTATCTAAATCGATACCCACATTGAACGCACGAATGCCGCTCGTCGCAGTGCGCGTCTTGGTCGGCTAGGCCGTTGCGGATGGAAAAGGACTCGGTGGTGGAGCTGCTGCAGCAGCGGCACGACATGCTGCGACTGGTGAAGATTCAGGCCAACACCGGCGGGTGGGCGATCGCGTTGATTGTCGACGCGCACTACGCGTTCGAGAACCACGCCGACGACTCGCTCACTTCGTTTCTTGAGAACTACGACGTCCCGCCAGGAAAGCCGGACGAACAGGCGGCGTACTCGTTCAAGCCGGTCGCCAGACAGATGCTCGACGACGCGTCTTTCACCAGGGCCTTCCCACGGTACGCGACGAGGTTGCGAGCGTTGTTGGACCCTCAGGTATGGGGTGACTCCGAGAGCTAGTGACTCGCGTTCACGTACAGCGTGAAGCCGGTACCAACCGGAAGGAGCACACCCGGACGCTCGGCAGAGCCGCCGCGCGCACCACCACGAGCTGCTTGAGACGCTGTGTCCGCAGCTCCATTCGTCAGGTCGCCAGCGACGCCATCGGGCGTCACGCGGCCAAGAAGTGTCCGTCCGGTATTGAGCGCCCCCTCTCGGGCCACATCGCCGACGTAGGACGAGTCGCCACCAACCGCAGAGCGGGGGAGCGGCAACCCAACGCGCCTGTCGCTCCCCATAGCCGTCGCCTCAAGCGCGATGGTGCGACCACGGAGCTGCACCGTGTCACAGTTGAGCCCGAGACGAGCGCCAGCGGGGGCGGTGGTGCACAGCAGCGTGCTCCCCTTGGGCACAACCAAGGAGCCCGCGACAACGACGTCGGCCGAAACGGTCGCAGTGACAGGAGCAGGCTGAGACGCGTCGGCCGGTGACGTCAGGCGCGCGGCGATGCTGGTGCCCCGAGGGAGCGGAGCGCCATCAGCAGCCGGCGCGTTCGCCCCAAAGTCGCCGACCATGACGGTGTCGAGACTGCGCCGGCGGGGCCCCTGCGGCGCCGCTGTGCCGTCGACCGAGCCACCAGGCGAGTCGGGAGTGACGACCGGGCGACCACCGCCGTACTGCGTCGCGAGGAGGTCGTTGACGGCTTTAGCGTCGGCGTTAGCGCGTTTCGGTCGAACTGTTGGTTTCGGTGCAACCGCGAGCTCAGGCGGCTGTGCAGGCGCTTCGACGATGGGCGCCGGAGCGAGCTGAGGCGGCGGGGCCGCTGCAGTGTCCTTCGCGCGCTCCGCGGCCTCCTGTTCGGCACGGAGCTGCTCCGGCGTCTTGACGACCTCGAAGGCGCCGTCTTTCGAAGCGGCATCGTCAGGCTTGAGCATCTTCACGACGCCGACACCAACAACGAGGGTGGCAGCGAGAACGATGGCAGGAAGCACGAGCTGCTTCTTCGCCTTGGTCTGCGGGTTGTGAAGGTCCTCCTCGAGCTGCAAGCGACGTCGCTGCTGTGTCTGCGAGGGCGGCACGACTGCCGGCTGAGAAGGAGACGACATTTCGGGCTCTGCCTCGCCGCTGGCGAAGAACTCGCGCTGCAGCTTGCGAACTGGCTCGGGCGTCGCGCCCGGGGGAACCGCCTTCGCTACTGAAGCCGAGTCATTCATCTCAGGCTTCGGGAGCGGTGGAGTCGAAGCAGTGCGACCAGGCGTCAACGGCGCGAACTGCACCGTGGAACCAGGCACTCGCCGCGGCGGAGCGCTCTGCGCTCGCTTCCCGCTGGGGTTCGTCTTCTCGCTGTCGACGTCAGGCAAAGCAAAGAGGGCTTCCAGCTCCTTCTTCGCGTCGGCCGCGGTGAAGAGCCAGCCACGGCGTTGGCTGAAGACACGCAACGCATCGCCGAACTCGGCGCAGGTCGGGAAGCGCTCATCGCGTGACGGCGCGAGCGCGTGGTGGAGGATCTTCTTGAGGCTCGGGTCGATGGTCGACTCGTCGAGCTGACCCTCCACGGACTCCGGAGTGAGCTGCGCGATGCGCATGTGCAACGCGGTGTCCGTGTCTGTGCGAGCTCGCGTGAAGAAGCGCTTGAGCGTCAGCATTTCGTAGAGACACAGCGCGAGCGCGAACTGGTCGGAGCGACCGTCCAACGGCGCACCCACGAGCTGCTCCGGCGCGTAGTACTGGTCTTTGCCCTTCACCATGTTCGACGTCGTCGCGTCGCGGTTCTCCAGCGAGGAGAAGGCGATGCCGAAGTCGAGCAGCTTCACCGCACCAGCCTTCGACACCATGATGTTGTGCGGGGTGACGTCGCGGTGAATGATGCCGAGCGGCTTGTCCTTCGCGTCAGTGGCGTTGTGGGCGTAGTCGAGCGCACTCGCGAGTTCGGCGGCCACGAAGCAAGCGAAGGCCTCCGAGAGAGCCGCGTTCTTCTTCTTGACGGTCTCGATGATGGCTTTGAGTGCGTGCCCGTCGACGTACTCAAGGACCTGAATCAGACCGCGCCCCTCGAGGGGCTGCAGGTCCATGACTTGGCAGATGCCGGGGTGGTGAAGCATCGCGGCCAGCCGCGCCTCGTCAGTGAAGCTCTTGAGGAAAGTGGAACTCTTCGCGTGTCCGGCAAGAGCAGGAAGCACCGTCTTCAGCGCAACGTGGCGCTCGAAACCGCCGGTGCCGAGCCGCGTCGCCAAGAACACCTCGCCCATGCCGCCTGCGCCGAGGCGTCGAGTGATTCGGTAACGAGCACCGCCGACGGTGAGGATGTCGCCTTCAGCGGACACCGAGGGAGCCGCGGCCTGGTCAGCAGAACCGAGCAGCTCCTCTGCGAGTGGCGCGGCCGCGGCGGGCGCAGCGCTCGACGCAACCGAGATGCTGGCAGAACGCAGCGACGGCTCCGGAGGGAGGTCGAAGTCGCCGGGTTCGGGCGGCAGGTCAGGGTCGTCAGTGAGTGGCTTCGACACGAGCAGGTCCTTGCAGAAAGACGGCGACGCTACCGCTGGGGCGACACGAAGAAGCTAGCCACCACCAGAGAGCATGGTAAGATGTACGAATAGTTTACATAATCAACATTATTGGAACTAATGATCAAGCAGGGTGGGGTTAGGTTCTTCGCTTTGGAAAGTGGTGGATCGTGACAGCCGCTGCTCTCGGTCGCAGGTGCGCATTCAGGTCGACGTCGTCGGGCCAGCGCACGGCGAGCGCGGACAGCCAAGCGAAGCCGCAGCCGAGAACGTAGGCCTCGGCCGACGACGCGCCTGCGGAAACGGCGGCCGCGCGCACCTCGTCCAACTCAACAGTCTTGAAGGCGATGGTGCGAACGCCCGAGGCGCCAGCGGTGTCGACGTGCGTGAAGTCAGGAGCGGGCGCAAAGTGAAACGCACGCGCGGCCACGAGCAGGAAGTCATGAATGTTGTCGAAGGTGCACGCCAATCGCGAAGAGCGGAGTGCTCGGTCCACGACGATGAACTGACGAATCGTCAGACGCAGAGGCACGAGGCGGGGCCGGGCCAAGACGGTGGGCGCGTCCGGATCGACTGGCGGCTCGGCGACGTCACGCAGCAGTGCGTGTACGCGTTGATGAGTGGTGGGCGGCAACGTCACCTCCTCCGCGACGGCGCGAAGGAGGTCGACGGCTCGAGCAAGCAGCGCGTGGGTGTCACCACGGACTGAATGAACGAGCGAGGTCAAAACGGCGAGTCCTCGGTCGGAGACACCGACGGGCCCGGCACCGGCTCTTCAGCGCTCGTGGCCTCGTCCTGGCGCGGCTTCGGCTTCCGAAGATGAATCCGACCATCGGGCGCGAGGAGGTTGAGCTGCAGATTGATGCTGCCGTCGCGGTTCACCCAACCGACGCCGATGCGCGTCCAGAAGCTCTCCTTCGTACCGTTCTTCTCGACTTCGCGAATGTGCCAAGCGTCGAGTCGTTCCCCTGCCATGTGTTGCTCCTTGGTTGGTACTGCGTGAACGTCAGAAGCCGAACCCCTGCAGCGCGACAGCGCGCGTGCGGCCGCCCTTCTCGGTGAGTTTCAGCTCGAACTTGTGCGCGGAGGGGTCGTCGACGTCGAAGCTGACGATGCCCTCCGTCGTCTGCTGGAACGCGACTTCTGGGAGAGAGGTGAGCCAACGAACCTCGACCGGCGTGTAGTCCTTCCCGTCGCCCATGCCGGCGGTCGCGGAGTCCAGAATGAAGAGCGCGCGACCGCGGTTCTCCAACTGGAACCGGACATAGAGGCGTCGACCGAAGCGACAGAGTTCGTGTAGTTCGAGCACCATGTCGTCGAGACGCTGGCGAGTGCGGTTGGAACGACACTCGTGGGGCTCGAGAAAGCTGCGCAGCAGCTGGTCGGCCGCACTCGCCTCGACGCGGCTCGCAAAGTCAGCCTCGAGCGCCGACTTCGCCTTGGCGATGCTCTCCGTCACGAAGCGTGACTCCGCGCCGCGGTTCGGCAGGACGAAGCGCACGCGTGCATCAGCTTGAGACTTGTTCTCGGTGAGCTCCACCTGGAGTGTCAGCGTCAGCGACTGCAGGCGAACGGTGATGGTGGTGACGAAGTCGGATGCCGGGATGTTGCTGCCGTCGGCCTGCGGGCCCGGATACAGCCGTGGCTTCACGATGAGGTACGAGCCGTTCGCCTCAGCCTGGAGAGCAAAGAGCGCGGAGCTGGCACCGGGCTTGAGCGCGTCAGCGCAGTCACCACACGCGGGCGCCGCCGCGAAGCTCTCCGGAAACTCGACGACCGCGGGAATCGAGATGGCGGTCCGAATTCGATACACGGCGCGCGCGCGTCGTTCATCGAGTTCAATTTCCTTCACCTCGCCTGCCTGCTCCAGAATGGGCGGCGGGGTCGGCGGCAAGGCATCGGCAGCGACACCGGCGTCCGGCGACTGAGGCTTCGCGACGGCCTTGCTCTTTGGTCCGGCGGCGAGAACGGCGAGGACAACTACCAGCGAGTGCATCACGGCTTCTTCTCCTGTGGAGGCAACGGGGTTGTGCTCAGCGTAGGTGCGCCGGAGCGCTCTTCGAGGAACTCCTTCTCGAAGAAGTCGACGAGGAGTCCGTTGAGCGTTCCGCGCGACCTTGGGACCACGATGAGCGTGGTACGAAGCACCACTCCCTTCGTCATCACGGGTGCTGTCAAGACGTCGGCCCGGAAGACGTCGACGCGAGCGAGCTGGGTGACGAGGTACTTGGTCACCCTGCCCTGCTCGTCCTTGAGCATCTTCACTTCGGTCGACTTGTGGTCGAACGACAGCTGCGTACGGACGTTGCCCTTTTCGATGGCGGCGAGCGAGGTGTCATCCTTCACCTTCGCGCGGTAGGCCTCGCCGAACTCGAGCGTCATCAGTTGCATCGCCTTCCCGAGGTCGCGCTGCACGGAGCCGCTCGTGACCTCCATGAGGTACGTCGCGTTGAGCTGAGCGATGTGCTGGGCCTCCTCGGGGCCGGGCTGATTCGCGGGCTGCATCGCGTCGATGAGTGATGCCTTGCCGAGAGAGTCGACGCGAATGGCGACGAGCGGCTTCCACGCCATGAGTGCGACGAGCACCACGAGGAAGACGTGGATGCCCCAGTGCAGCCAGTTGTTGCGCCGGAGATGCTTGTTCTGGAGCGCGAGGTCCGCCCACAGCTCGTACTGTGTGATGGTCGTCTTCGCGGTCATGTCAGTCTCCAGGGCGACGGAGGATGTTTCCGTCTGGCTCGGCGTTGGTGTGTGACGACGTGTCGGAGGAGTTGGGGTCGACGCCACCGCCGATGTCCTGCATGCCTTGTCGGCCTGACGTGAAGACGCGGTCGAGCACAGTGCCGCCCGCGGTGACGTTGCCGAGCGCGCCGAGAGCCTGAGTTCCAAGCAATCGACCGGTGACGATGGGCACGACGAACGGCAGCGAGCTCATGAAGGCCAGGAGACTGATGACCTCCATGAAGCGCGTGTCGCTGAAGTCGAGGGTCTTTGCTTGCTCGAGGTACGAGTACATCGCGCCGTCGATGGTGGCGTAGACGATGGCCATCGTGACGCTCCAGCTGGAGATCTCCACGAGAGCGGAGAACCAGATGCGGCGGCCGCCGAAACCCCAGAGCGAGAGACCGATGAGAAACGGACCGAACGCGTAGATGACGTTGAACACACAGACCTGCAGCACCTCGAGCTGCCAGTGTGAGAGCAACGCCAGCATCCAGGCGAACATCGCCACGACGACAACGGCCGTGTCCTTGAGGCCAGCGCCGACGTCGAGCACCGAGAAGGAGTACTCCTTGAAGCGACCTGCGACGGAGCCCATCAGCTCTGCCAGCGCGGTCATCTTCGTGTCGGGGTAGATTTCGGTCGCGACGCCCTGACATAGCACCCAGACGTTGTTGGCGATGACTCCGTGCAACAAGAGCAGCGCGAAGCAGAAGACGGTCTCCCGCACGACCCCTTGGAAGTCGGGTTTGTCACCTGAGGCGGCCTTCATCTGCTCAAGCACCAAGCGCGCGAGACACCCCGTGGCCAGCAACGCGACTCCGATGCCGACGGGAATCGCCGAGCCGCCGCTTGAGAGGCCGTTGAAGAGGCCGACGCCGTGAGTCGAATATGCCGGGCCCGCCATCTTAGAACTCCACCCACTCATCAGAGCCGCGCGTCGGGGGCGCGTAGGTCTTGATGGTGGTCTCGTGCAGATCGGTCCAGATGAAGTCGACCTCGCGCCGCTCATTCGCCTTCGCCGCGGCTTCCTGCTGGTACTGCAGTTCCTCGAGGGTGAGTTGCTGAGAGAGCTTGTCGTCGATGCGCGCGAGCTCCTGGGCCGACATGCCGGCGGCCATCGCGGCGAGCTGCTGCGCCTTGCCGGGCGAGGCGTCTGAGGCCTCGGCGTAGAGCTTCATCGCCTGGTACTCGGCTTCCTTCGAGACGGCGCGGCGCTGCATGTAGAGCGCGAGCAGCTGAGGATCGACACGCGCAGCGTCGGCCGCAAAGAGGCCGTCACTGATGGTCTCGGGCTCGGGGCGGTTCGCCAGGCGCGCGCGCGCGCTGGCGTTGCCGAGAACGGCGTCGGTCTCACGAGAGAGCGTCAGCGCGGCCTTTGCGTCGTAGGGCTCCAACGTTCCGCCCATCGCCTTCTGCGCCGACTGGCGTCGCATCTGGTCGCGGTAGACGTCGAAGCGCGCGGCCATGCGACGGGCGTCGAAGCTGCCGCCATTCAAGCCGTTGGTGCTGACGTCCGTAACGAGGTCCTGCACCTCGGCCGCCAGAGGGATGCTGTACATCCACTGCTGCTTCTGGCCGTTGAGGAAGGCCTGCGGGTCGAACTGCAGGAAGTCATTCACGCCGGCGTAGACGTCACGCGCGAGCTCGAGCTGCTCCTTGGCGGTGGCGATGGCGTCGGCAACTTGAGCAATCTGGGCCACGCCTTGAGTGACAAGCTGACCGAGGGCGGCGTTCTCCTCGCCGAAGATGGAGGCCTTCGCCGTCGTGGGCCACGTCGCGAGTGCGACGGACAGCGCGATGGCGAGACAACGAGACAGTGCGCTACGCATGGTTGGGCTCCTTCTTCGCGGCACCGCCAGCAGCGCCGTTGGGGTGGGACTGGACGAGTTGCTTGATGGCGGCCAAGCGGTCGCCCGCGGTCGCCCTGAGGGCGTCAGCCTCGAGCAATCGGTCGGTGGGGTCCGTCGTGTTGAGCCAGTATTCCCAGGCGCTCGGCGAGTAGCGCAGCAGGCGCGACGGTCCGTCGAGCTGCACCATGAAGAACTCCGAGTAGCGGCCCTTCACGCGGGTGAGCCCTGCGAGCAGGTCTCGTTCGCGCCCGTTGAGACCGAGCGTGGCGGCGATGCGCGGCAGCTCCTCATCCGCGGGCTTCAGCAAGAAGCTCGTCGTCGCGTTCTTGTGAATCGCGCCCGCCGTCGGCACGGCGAGGAAGTCATCAAGTTGCTGCGTGACGCTGATGACGCCGACGGAGAGCTTGCGCGCGGTGCGGTACAGCTCGGCCTGCACTTCTGCTGCGGCCGGGTAGCGCATGAGCGCCCAGCACTCGTCGTAGATGAGCCAGGCGAGGCGGTCGCGCTTCCGGCCGACCATGTTCCACACGTAGCTTGAGACAACGAGCAGCATCACGGGCGCGAGCTCGCCGAGCGCGTCGATGCCCTTGAGGTCGAAGACGACGAAACTGGATTTCGTGCGGACCTTGGATTGCTGGTTGATGAGCTTCCCGATGGGCCCGGCGAGGGTGCTCTTGAGCACCTTCGCCATTCGACGCGCGAGCGAGCGGTCTTCCTCGTCGCCGTCGAGCTGCTCCAGCGACGCTACGAGGTCGTCATAGATGGGGGTCGCCGCGCCAAGCCGAAAGTAGGTCGCCAGCACGGCGCGGAGGAGGACTGCTTCCCCTACCCGACCAAGTTGCGTTCCAGAGTCTGCGACCAGGAGCTTCGTGATGTTGAGGAGGTAGGCCATGCGAAGCGGGTTCGGCTCCTTGGAAGGCCGGCCCTCAAGGTCGAGGAAGAGCGTGTCGCGGTCGGGGAACGGGTTGACTGCATTGCGGCCATCGAGGCTGAGGTCGACGAGGTCGCCGCCGAGCAGTTTGCAGAGGCGGTAGTAGCTGCCGCGTTCGCCACCGCCGACGTCGATGATGATGAGGTCAGAGCCCTGCGCGAGCATCGACGACGTGACGAGCGAGAGGACGAGGAAGCTCTTGCCGCCGCCAGAGCCACCAAACACGAGGCTGTTCCAGTTGGTGCGCGTGGGGGAGGCGAGGTCCAGCTTGTAGGGCTCGCCAGTGCGGTGCGAGACGACAAAGAGCGGCCGCTCGTCGCCCTCGTTCGCCTCGTAGACAGGCAACAGGTCAGCGGCGTTGTCGGTGAGGCAGGTGCGCCGATGGGGCGCCGCGTGCCCCTTCCCAGCGAAGAGCTGGGCTTGCTGCTCCGTGGCGAGCACCAGCTTCGTCGGTCGAAGGACGTCGAGGGCTGTCGTCGTCCGCCGGTCGAGCGCCAGAAGGTCGTCCGCGCCGAAGAGCAAGTGCATGGACAGCTGGAAGACCCGCTGGTCGCGGGCCACCATGCCGTGCATCGCCGCCTCGAGCTCCGAGGCCTGCGTGTCAGCGCGGATGTCTCGGGCGAAGCCAGACGCGGCGACGCGGGCGCGGTTGCGGCGCTTCTCGATGGACTGGTACTGCTTCTCGGTGTCCGGCACCGACACGGAGACGGAGAACCAGTGCGGGAACGGGAGGTAGTTCGCTTCGCGAATCAACTTCGCCCGAGTGCTCGGAGGGAGCGCCTTCAGACCGAGGACTCTGTGCGGCCGCACCGGGTCGTCGAGGTAGAGCGTGTCGGCGCTCCATGAGACGGCGGTGGTGACGAGCTGCTCGCGGAGCGAGAGGCCTCGATACAAAGCCCGCTGCGCAGGGTCGAGCACCGCTGGCGGCTCATCGTCGACCAACGACGGGGACTCACCGCGGGCTGCCCGCGTGGGGTTGAGAAAGCCGTACGCGAGCTGGGCCAGCTCGGCGTCGCCCAGCCGAGAGAGCCCAAGCCCGGCGGTGACGAGGGCCCCAATAAAGGGGGTCGTGCCCTGGACGAGCTCGTCGAGCGCGACCTGGTGTTTCTCGCGCGTCAGCGTCGCCGGGTCGGTGAGGCCGAAGACAGTGTTGACGAGGCGCGCGAAGCCGTTGGCATTGCGTTGCCCCAAGGCCCCGAGCGCTTGCGGTCGGGAAACGACGAGGTACGTGCTGGAAGCCCGGAAATGTTGGCCGCGAAGGTGCGCCGTCGTCCGCTTCCGGAGCTCGCGAAGAATGGGATCGGCGGTGCGAATCTCTGAGCCATAGCGGTCCCAGAGCTGCGGCGAAGTCGTGGCGACGTGCTTCAAGAACTGCGCAGTCATCCCGACCGGCAGAAGGTTCAGCGCCGCCCGCAGGTGGTGCGTGAGCTGGTTGACTCCGTCGTCGGGGAGCGTGGCGACGTCGACGCCGGTGACGCGCCACGCGAGCGCGAGCGTCCCGTCGTGCATAACGAAAGCGCGGTCACCGACCCACCAGTACGGGAGCTGGTGAGCAAGCGCCGACTCCTTGAGACGCATCGGCGCCGTCATCGACCGCCCTCCCCTGCCCCGCGACGACCCGGGTAGCGGAGTGGGTTCGAGTCGGCGGCGAGAGCGCTGAAGTGCTTCGGGTGAAGCAGGAAGCGCAACAAACCCATCAGGCCGAACTCGAATCGAACGCGGAGGAAGTAGGTGGCAACACCGCCGCTCGCGAGCGCCACAAAGGCGTAGAGCGGAGAGAAGTCGAACGCGAAGCTGGCGAGGTACGTGGTGCTGTAGAGCAACAGCACCGGAATCGCGTCGGTCGGCTCAAAGCGACTGAAGCGACCGCCGGCGTCGAGCTGGCGGAACACTGGGCTTATTTCGAGAGCCATGCGCTCGGACCCCCGACTTCAGGCGAACCAGGTGCGCAGCAGCCCCATGATGCCGGAGGCCGACACGATGAGCACCGAGCCGAGCATCACGCGCTGGCCGATGGCCTTACCCTCCTCGTCGCCAGAATTCATGCGAATGCCGGCGTAGATGAGGCCGAGGGTACCGACGAGCAGCCCGACGCCGACGAGCCAGTTGGCGGCCGACGTGAGCCCGCGCTCGATCTTCTGCCCACCCGCCTGCGCAAGCGCGATGGAGGGCAGCATCAAGACGACGGCGAGAGCGTTGCGTGAGAGGCGGCGATTCATGACTGCTCCTGGGTTGTGGAGGCGGAGGCCTCCGGTGGAAGACGCCGCGAGTGCGGCCAGACATTCGGAAGCTCGACGTCAGTCGCGAGCACGTGAGACCCAAGGCGCTCGGCGACGAGGCTGCGGAGCTGCCGGAGTCGAAAGCCGGTGAAGTCGAGCGTGTTGGCGGTGACATTCCAAACGCTGTCATTGTCGCGGATGAAGACCGAGCAGTCGTGACGCGCGACCCGCGGGAGCGCGGCCACCTGCGACGCGGCGGCGCGACGGACGTCGTCGACCACAAGGAGCATGACGGAGCTCACCTGCTTCGTGGCGTCGACGCGAAAGGCGAACTCGAAGTCCAACTGCTTCGGCAGAAAGGACGGGAGGCGCTCGAAGTCTGTACGCAGTTCGAGAATCTCGGCCGCCGGCGCTCGACGACGCTGCGCGGCCTCGTAGCGCGCGAGTGCGCGGGCACGCAGGAACGCGGAAAAGCGACTGAGCGCCGCGTCGTGCTTGTCTGCCGGAAGAAAGGTCGGACTCCCGAGCCACCAGCCAGCGCCGGTGAGGCGCGCATAGACCTCAGTCCGGAAGAGGAGATACTCAAGCACGTGCTGCGCGGGCCGCTGCAGCAGCGAGACGCGCTTCTCGAGGCCCATCGCCTGCAGTGCGCGATGACTCGGGCGGTAGTAGTGCGACGACACCGCGCCGCGTGGCGGCGCGACGGAGTCGGTCACGAGCCAGCCGTTGCGCACGAGCGTCTGGAGGCGGTGGTACGCGTTCCTCAGTGAGGTCTTCTGGAGCATCGGCGTCAGCAGATGCGCTTGCGGCGCGGTGCAGACGCGGAGTCGAGTGAGACGATCGAGCAACACGGTGGCCACGGGCGGAATGTTATCGGATTCGATACCACCACCAAGCACACGACGACCAGGGCGAGAGGGGCGCATTCGAGGGCTCAATTGACGAGGAGGAGATCGGCGTCGCTGCCGGCGACGTCCCGGACCTTCGCAGCGGTGGCGTAGGAGTCGACGGCCCAGACCGTCGGCCCGGTGAAGGCGCGAGCCTTCGACGCAATCATCGCGGGCGTGTAGCTCTTGGTGACGTACTCGACGTTCACGACGTGCGTCGCACCGTCCGGCGCACGGACGGTGAGCTGCGCATCGGGGAACTTGGGAAGAACGACGCCGGCGCGGAAGACCCTTCCCTTGAAGTTCTCGCGGATGAGTTCGTTCTCGCCCGCGATGCGCGTCACGGTGCAACCGCGCGACTCGTAGCGACGCTCGAGTGCGAGGCACGCATCCATCGTTCGGAGGTAGTGCGGAATGAAGGCCTGCCGCAGGTCCGGCGGGAGTGGCACCGAGAACTGACTCGCAGCCCGCGGCGTCGTGTAGACGACCTGCTGCCACGCCTGTCGATAAACAGGATGAAAGGCCACCATGCCGGCACCGAAAGCGAGGTGAGGCTGTGGAATCTTCGCCGCCTGGAGCACACCCGGAATCGACCGGGCGACGGGCAACACAAACTCGCGCTTCTGCAGCCAGTTGTGCATCACCAGCTCTTTGAGGAAGCCCTTCGCGGAGCGCTGCGCAGCGAAGAGGTCCTCGTGGTTGTCTCTGATGAAGCGGTCGACCACCTGGTCCACAGTGACGACCCCTGCCCTGCCGACGAATTCCAGCACCGCCTTGGCGGCATCACCCTTGGTGTTTCGGATGCCAGCCACAGCGACGGCCGGCGCCGAGAGCAACGCGGCGTTCTGCATCCGGTCCTTGAAGGAGTGGCCACTTCTCAGGTTCTGCACAGCCTTCGCGTGGACGAGCTCGCGGACCAACTCGGTGCCGACGCCTCGCGCGGCTCGAGCGTCCTTGCGTGCGGCTGCGAGGACAGCGCCGGGAACGGCGGAAACGAAGGCCTCACGGACAGCGTCCGAAATCGGTAGCCGACGAAGCCCAGCGCGAGCACCCTGCTTCGCGCCTCCAGCGACGAGTTGCTGGACGAAGTGCACCGTCGCCGCGTTTCGTTCGGCCGCCGACCTTTCGCGCAACGCCTGGGCGAACTTCGGCGCTGAGCTCGCCAGCGCGTGCGCCAAGACCTCAGGACAGCGAACAGCGTTGTCGAGCGCCCGCCGCGTCGCGACGTAGCCGCAGAGCGACTTCAGGCGGCGCAGCTCGCGCGCCACCTGAGGCTGGTCCTGATGCAACAAGGCAGCAGCGATGCGCGGCGCGGCGGCGACCGCAGCGCTCTTCAGGCGCGGGTCCATCAGGCGGACTCCGTGAACAACTGAAACTCGGCCTTGTAGGACGGCATCAATTTCACGAGCCGTGACGGCTGCACTTTCGCCCCGTCAAACATGAGCACCGCGGCGGTATTCGCTTCGAGGTGCAGCAGGTCGGTGGGCGAAAAACGTGGCTCTTCAATTTCTTGAGAAGAAATCGAGACGCTTCGACTCTCACCGCCGTCTCTGGCGCGGACCGTGTCGGAAAACAGCTGCTCGCGGACACCGGAGAATCCGGTCGACTCGGACTTACTCTCCCGCACCGTCCTGTGGGTGCCGAACAGTCGGGAGTACGTCTCCATCGTGAGCGGGTCCTGCACGGGCAGGACAATGGCCGTGCGGAAATTGCCGATCATCGTGTCGCGGTAGTCTTGAGGAAACTGGCCGAGCGACTGCGTGAGACCGAACGTGCAGCAGCGGGACTCGCGCGACACGGAGGTGAATTCTCCGATGCCAGGATTCATGAAGGCCCAGCATTCGTCGACTGCGCAGAGAACGAGGCGCTCGACGTTCCCGCCGGAGCGTCGAAAACTGGGCTGCGAGCGGGCAATCATTGCGCGCTGAAAGTCCATCATCAGAAAGATGCCCATCGCGCGGGTGAGCTCACCCCAGCTGGACAAATCCATGTTGAAAACGACGATGCGTCCCTCGTCGAGGAACTTCCTCCAACCTGGGAAATTGGAATCGGCGACCGCGAATGTCGGCGCGAGTTCGTCACGAACGAACAGGCTGAGGTCGGCACGAAACCCCTTGGTGAGCATCATCTGCTCACGCGGGTCTTCGTTGCGCCACTGATTCACGAACCAGCGATAGGAAACGCTGTTCTTCGGTGCGGCGGCCTCGATGAATTGACCCTGCACCGCTGGGTCACAGATGAAGTTATAGAGGTCACGCAGCGTAAACTTTCCAGCCCCCAACACATCCGTCAGAACCTGGAACGCGTTCTCGGCGAACTCGCGCTGCATCTTCTTGTAGTAGCTGTGCGATTCTTGTGCGGTCATCACCTCGAGCGCAGCGACAAGCTTTGTCGCGAGCTGGGTGGGGGTGCCCTCGGCCACCGGGTTGTAGCTCCATTCCCCGCCTGGCTTAATTTCGACGATGTCCTGTTCTCGCCCGGCGAGCCGCGCACGCTCGAAGACGTGTTCCGTGAGCGAGCCCTTGGTACCGTCGATGACGAAGAGCCCGAGTTTTCTGCTTGGGTCGCGCGGAAACTTGTAGAGCGCCTGCTCCAACATGGGTTTGAGGCAGGTCGCCGTTTTTCCAGACCCGATGCCACCAAGCGCGAAGAGGTTGGTGAACATCGCCTTCTCCGGCACGATGAACCACCGGGAGGCGTCGCTCGCCTTCTTCCAGTCCTCGGCCCCCGTAAGCCCCAACAAAAAGTCGTTCGTGTCCCGGAGCGCCTCGGCCGCCTCTTGAAAGGTCGGGACGGCAGGCACGAGCTTCTTAGGGGCCCGCAGGCAGGCGAGGTCGTAGACAACCGCAAGACCGATGAGCGGTAGAAGCAGCGCCGTCGCGAGCTTGCCTTGAGCAACCAGGTGATTCGGGAAGCCGGGCGACAGACCGACGACAACGGCGAGCGCTGCAATCAGACCGAACAGAGAGACGACGAAAGCGCGCCCGACACGAACGCGGAGACTCGGGCTCTCGTAGGTGGGCTTAGAGCTGGCCCGAAAGTCAAAGAAGACGAGGACCGCGAGCCCCACCAGGACGACGGCACCACCAAGCCCTACCCGGCCAGAATGTCGCGCCACGGTCGCAGCAGCGGCACTCGGATTCGTCTGCGTCAGCAGGTGGCTTCCAAGGATGACACCTGCCCCGAAAACGTAGAATGCCGGGTGGAGGCCCGAGCTGTCGGTGGAGACTTGTTGACGCGCAGTGGAGGCAGATTTGGAGGTACTCATTGAGCACAGCCGGACGAGACAACGGGTATCTCTATCACGACCATGCACGCTATTGGGCCGACTCGTTACCTGTCAAGAGTACAGGTCGCATACCAATAAAATCAAATACTTATTCAGATGGCTCTGACCAGCACTCGATGAAGGGTCCGTCAGGGGGTTTCCTTCAGCGGCTGGGCAAGCCATCTGAATAAGTAGAGCGCGTTGCTAACGCGCGATATCACTACAAAAAAATGACCTGCCACCCTTCACAGAGGCGGCAGGTCACGTGTGCAACCACCCTACTTGCCCGTTCCGCCCGTCGCCGGGGGCGACAGGATCGAACAAGAGGGGTTAAACACCAATAAAATCAACAACATGAGCGCCACCGGCGCGATTCCCGGTGCAGCGCTGCACCGAGCGCTCAGTTGAGCGCGGCCAAGACGGCCTTGAGGGCGTCCTTGAGTGCCGCCTTCTCGGTAGCGTCGGCACTCTCGAGGCGGAGTCGGTTCACGACGAGTCTCTTGTCATCGGAAACGAACAGGGGCTTTGCCACGGGAGCGGTCTCGGAGATTTGTTCGGTGGCGGGCTCGTCACCCTTCCCTGTCAGTCGTTCTACGTGGGCCTGAAGTTTCCTCTGCGTCCAGTTGTCGCGCAGTACCTCGTCCACCAATGACCGCGTCAGCTCGGCGGCCTTCTTCGGTTTGATCCGGTTCCAGTGCGCGTACGCTTTCAGCACGATAAGTGCGAGCGCGAGTTCCAGCGTCCGGTGTTCCCGCTTGGGCTTGCCGTTGGAGCCGGTCTCACCATCAATCTCGACCATGAGGCCGGAGGCAAGGGCCTGCCGGATGGCTGGTGGCGCCTTGGCGAGCTGAAGATATCGCTTGGTCTTCGTCAGCTCGAGACCAAGCGCCTTTGCCACTTCCTCGGCGGTCTCGAGGCCCTTCGACTCCTTGAGGTCGGCGATTGCCTCGGCTGTCTCCATTGGCCGCAGGTCGTCGCGCAACAGGTTCTCAGTCAGAGCAAGCTCGCCGAGCAGTTCGGTCGCGGTCGGGCCACGGTCGACGGTCGCCACCTTCGACCAACGAGCCCTCTCGGCCTCTTCGGTCGCGGCGTCGCGCAGTCGTCGATGCGCCATCACTCGACGATGGCCTGCGATGCAGATGTGCCGACCGTTCGGCTGCCTTGTTGTCGTGACCGGCTGCATCTGGCCGTAGAGACGAAGGCTCTCCATCAGCTCCTTGAGCGCCACCTCGTCGTACTCGCGGCGAGGCTGCTTGGGGTTGTCGTCGATAAGGTCAATGTCGACCATCAGAGACACACCCTGCCCTGCCGGCGGCGAGGAGGCTTGCTCGGAGCGTTTCCCGATCCAAGCGTTGATACCCTTCTTTTCGGACGTTGTTTCAGACACGGGCAATCACCTCTTCGGCAAGGGCGGCATACTCTTGAGCGCCGCGTGAACGTGGACTGGCGACAACAACGGGCCTTCCCTTCCCTGACGCGTCGTCGACGCCCTGGGCTTGATGGATGGCCGTCTTCAGCACGAGGTTCGGGCCGAAGATCTCCCGAAGCGCAGCGAAAATTTCTTTCGGGGTCTTCGCCGCTTCATTCAGGAAGGTACCAACGACACCGACAACTTTGAGGTACGGATTGGCATTCTTGAGTTGCTTCAACATGTCGTGAAGCCGCACCGCGCCAGGAACAGACGCAGGCGACAGCTTGACGGGTACGAGCACGTTGCCACAGGCCACGAGCGCGTTGATAGCGAGCATGCCCAGCGTCGGTGGGCAGTCGACGATGATGACGTCGTAATTGGAGGCGACCGCACTCAGCGCATGCGACAATCGGTGGGCGCCGCGTTGGTTGTCCTGAAGCAACTCGAATTCAAGAGACGCCAACGTGTCGGTCGCTGGCACAAGATCGAGACCCTTCACGATGAGGTCGCGCTGAGGCGTGAAGGTCTTGCTGTTGAGCGCCAGCTCGTTGGACGTGTAGAGGTTCGGGTCGTCGAGTTCATCGATGAGACCAAGGAACTGAGACGCGTTCCCTTGAGGATCGAAGTCGACGAGCAGCACGCGCTTGCCTTGCTGCGCGTAGATCACTGCGAGATTCACGGACGTGGTCGTCTTTGCCACGCCGCCCTTCTGATTGCAGACTGCGAGTCGCTTCTGCATTTCGTGCCCTCGTGTTGGTGGAACAGTCGCCGCGTGGCGAGCGAGGGCACAGTAGGGGGTTCGTCATAGGCGCGCAACGGGTATCTCTACCGATACCATCTTTCGGTCATCACAAGTTCGTAGTACAACAAATCTGTTATGCGAAAGCGTGCGGAAGCACTTGCTGAGATTCGACAGGCGAAGGGGAAAACCCAGGCGGAGGTCGCCGAGAGGGCAGGGTGGCAGCAGGCGGCCGTCTCGCGCCTCGAGCTCGAGGGCGTCGATGCTCGCCTCTCCACGTTGCAGCGTTACGCTGACGCGCTTGGTGGCGAGCTGAGGGTCATCGTGGCTTTTCGTGGGGGCGAAGAGCGCCTCGTGCGTTTGAAGGGAGACGAGTGAGATGGCCGTGTGGATCGAAACAGTGCTTGGGGAGAGGGTGCCTCTTGCGGAGAAGAAGCGGCTCGCGACTGACGCTGTCTTGCGAGTCCTCTGGTTGCTCCGCACGCATCCCCAGAATCGGACCAACGAGTACATGGAACAGGGGCGAATCGCGCGCACTGCTCTGATGGGAGAGGTCCAGACCGCGCAGGCGATCGAGCAACTCCGAACCCTCGGTCATGTCGAGGAGTTTCCGGGTACCAGAAGGTACCGACTGACGGAGCGCGGAGCGGAGTTTGTCGAGAGAACGAAGTGGGGTCGGAGGCCAGAGGAATGAGTGCTGGCGTGTGGTTCGACCAGGCACGAGACGACCTGAAGGCTGCGGTGCTCCTTCGGGACAACAAGCACTACTCTCAGTCGGTTTGGTTCGCATCGCAGACAATCGAGAAGGCCCAGAAGGCGCTTCTGCTCTCGATGGGGCTTCGCTTGACCGATTCGCACATGAAAAAGCGCTACAGCCATGTGCTGAAGGAGATCGCCGGCGAGTTGCCACGAGAGTTCGGCGACGCGCTTCCCACCGAACGCTTGGTCGAAGTGCAGGGACTCGCGGAGGCGTGCAGATACCCGTCGTCTGCGACCGGGAGGGCCATTGCACCGTGCAGCAACGCGGCGTTCAGCGATGTTGTGGCCGCAGACGTCGTCGGAACCGCAGCAGATGTGCTCCAGTGGGCTGAGGAGCGCGCGCGATGGGCCGTCCTGGGACTGAAGGCCGTTCAGCAGGCTGCTGAGGCTGCGGGCCTTGTCATCGCCGTGGACGACGAGGGAGCAGGGGGACAATCGGATGGGTAAGTTCGTCGTGTCATACGACGTGCCGGAAGGCGGCGACTACACGGAGTTGTACGAGTTGCTCAAGCGACTGAAAGCTGTTCGTGCGCTCAAGTCGACGGTGCTGATCGCCTACGGCGGAACGGCCGGGAAGCTGTTTCAGGAGCTAGCTGGCGCGGCACCGGCGAAAACGAAGTTGCTGATCACTCCGCACTCGCAGGGCGACGACTGGGAGGCGACTGCCGACCTCGGCGACGCCTGCAGCAGCTGGCTCAACACCTGAGAACCTCAGACCATCGGCGCTGGGCTCAAGATGTCAAACTCCAAACGTAATCTATACTGAGACGGGGAATCTTCCCTGTTCCGGCGCAGTGAGGCCGGTTTTCCAAGGGAAATACCCATGCATAAAACTCAGAAGAAGCAGTGTTCGCAGTGTGAGAGCAAAATCGAAGTAGCAGCCAAAGACGGGCGTCAGAACATGGTCCCGTGCAGTGGTTGTGGCACGTGGTTCGACGTCTACGTCGTGGAGGGCAGGGTGGTCGAAGTGCTCGAAGAGTACCCGCCCGGTAGTAGCGCCCGCTGGTGCTAAGTCAGAGCCTACAGGCTCGACACCACGATTGAGCTCGAGGCACGCCATCGACGACCCGAAGTCCGAAGTCGTCGATGGTGTCCCCCTCGGCGCCACAACGAGGGCAGGTCGAAGAAGCAGGGCAGGGTGACTGCATCACCAGGTGAGCATTGTCCCGGGCAGCGAGCTCGGCAGCATCAACCAGCGCACGAGCTACAGACGAGTGATGCCGAGAGTTCGCGCCACGGGCGAAGTGCTCGATGACGTCAGCGCCACCGAACAGCGCCTCTTGAACCACGACCTGCGGTCGTCTGCGTCCGCCAGTGCTCATTGGACAGAAGTACCATCCGGGTCCGACAAGTCGCTTAACCGCGGCGATGTGATCGAACTCGATCAGCCCTCAGGCCACGCGAGAAGTCTGTCTTATGCTTCCCTTGGCCGTCCCGCGCCCTTAGAGCCCAGTGGCACAAGCGCCAGCTCACCCCAACGCCGGTGCGCGGAGCGCGCCGGGAGGGGCTGCGGAGCAGCTCCTCGGGCGGCCGGTCTCAGACCGGCCGGGGCGGGCGTAAGCCCGTCCTGAGCGAAGCTAGGCGCGTTCTACGAGGTGTCCTGGGAGCGTGGTCGACCTCTTGTCCAAAGAAGTGGGTCCGAAGCGCGTGAGCGCGAGGGCCTTCTTGAAGGGAAGGGGGAGGCTCGCTTGCGAGGGGGGAACCGTGAGGTTCCACCAGCTTGTCAGCGTTCGTTACGTTTGAAGTGGCTAGTAGGTCAGGATCTAAGACAGGATCTAAGTCAGGGCATCGGGAATTCCTCTTTTGAATCATGAGGATAGAGCCACTTTGCGGAACAGAAGTACGTACCACCGTACTCAGAAGTACGTACCACTTCGCGCTAAGCAGTTGGATCTCTTCAAATCGGCGTACTCAGAACTTCGTGCCACTTCGGAGGACCGTAGACCAGGGCGTACTCAGAAGTACGTGCTGTAACGTGTTGAAATCGCTGGTGCGTACCCAGAAGTACGTACCACCGCAAGACAGGGGTGCGCGCCGCTAAGTGGCCGTACTCAGATCTACGAAGCACTTTTCGACACGCCGAGCAGCGCGTGAAAAAACGCGTCAGGCGTACCCAGAGAGACGGCGCGATTTAGATACCAAGATCGCGACGCGGCGATCACTTCGCCGGCTTCAGCACCAGCTGCTCGTCCGACGACTCGAGCGCACGCAGCGGCACTGGTGGATTCGGCGTCACACCAGGCAAGGAGGCCTGGGCTCGCCGTTCAAACACAGCCTGGCCAGCGTTCAGCAGGAAGAGGTTCCGACCACCGTCGAGGTAGTTCGGGCAGTCGCGCCAGATGTCCTTGATGACGGCCTGCCAGCCGCGGATGAGTTGCTTCGCCTTCCGAGGAGGCGACCGAGTACCGAGCTGCCCAAGAAGCATCGGCAACGGGACGGCTACCGGCCTCGTCGTTCCAGAACGATGAAGCTCCCAGCTGCGGTGGGCCTGCCAGATGTAGAGGTCGAGCGCCCCTGGCATGTCGCGGAGCGACACGACGGTCTCGAAGTCGACGGGGATGGCGTTCTTGCGAAGGCCATCTGCGAACCGGGAGTTCAGCTTGATGACGTTCTGCCAGAGCGTGTATTGGTTGACGGTCGCACCCGGCCGCTGGAACCACAGGTGGGCTTCCTCGATGAGCGAGTAGCTCAGTTGGTGAATCTCATCATCGATGTTCGATTCGACGTCGACGGTCGTATGGTGCCAGCGCTGAATGCGCTCCTTGAGGATGCTGTAGGCGTTGCCGACCTGCGCCTGCTTGAAGGCGGCGAGAATGTCGCCGGCGCTCTTGAAGCGGATGACGTTGTCGGCCGGCTGACCCGCTGCCTGAAAAGCCGTCGCCAACCAGAGCGGGAACAGGCGGTCTTGCCCGAATGGAATCGTGTAGCCGTTGCGCGTCGTAAGAGTGACGGTCAGACGCCCGTTGATGCGTCGATAGACGCTCTCCTCGAGGCGCTTGTGGGGGAGGGCGAACTGCACGAAGTCAGCGGGGCTGAAGGCGATCGACTGATACCGGTCTCCCCGAGCGGTCGCGGCCGCCACCATCAAAGCTCCGCGGTTGAGCCTCCGCTTACTGAGCGGCTTTGAAGGACCGGCCGGCGGAGTCGGCAAGGGGGCTAAAGCGAAGGCCTCCCTCGAAGGCTTCACCTGGTCGAGGAGAGACGCGAGCGGCGGCACGTGCTCTTCGATGCCGCAGTTTCGCTGCGTCTCGACCGCCCACTCATAGAGGCCAGCCTTGGCGAAGCGAACCCAGTACTGCGACTGGATGCCACGACCCTGAGCCCAGAGGCTCTGCGCTGTCTCTTTGAGGATTTCGACGTCAGCCGACATGAGACTCCAACCTCCGCAACGACCAGTGGACACAGCTTCGGGGACCGGCGGCACAGTACGCACGCACGCGGAGCTGATCAATTGGCTTCAGTGCAAAAAGCGCATATGTCGTAAGTACCATGCCGAGCGGGCGACAGAAGCCGAGGGAAGCGCGAAGAACGAAGGCCGCGTCGGCCGACGTGGAAGAGATGACGCTTCAGGAGCTGCGGCGGGCACGCGGGAAAAGCCAAGCGGCGTTGGCGGCCGAGGTGTCGATGGGTCAGTCGGAGCTGTCGCGCCTCGAGCGTCGAGGGAACGTGCGGCTGGCCACTCTGACGAAGTACATTGAGGGCCTCGGTGGCGAGCTTGAGCTCGTCGCGGTGTTCGGCCACGGACGCGTTCGCATCTCGCTGTCGGAGCCTTGAGCACAATGAGCCATCAAGCACTGATCGACGGTCGGTACGCGGTCGTGAACAAGCTCGGCGAGGGCGGGTTCGGCATCGTCTACCTCGTGACCGACGTGAGTACCGGGGAGAAGCTCGCGCTGAAGTTCCTCATGGCGTCTGGCGGGGACGCATGGACGCGCTTCCGACGGGAAGTCTCGCTGCTTGAGCAGCTCGCCGAGCACCAGCACGTGGTGAAACTCCGCGGCCACAATCTCAACCACACGCCGCCGTACTTCCTCACGGAGTACTGCGAGGGTGGCTCGCTGGCCAGTTGGCGCGGTCGACCGGTCTCGTGGCGCGCGGTCGTGATGGCGCTGGCTCATTCGCTGCTTGGCGTTCAGGCCATTCACGACGCCGGCGGGTTTCACCGCGATTTGAAGCCGGAGAACCTGTTGGTGACGGCGAAGCCGGGAAGGCCCGGCGAAGCGGTCATTAAGGTGAGCGACTGGGGGCTCGCTCGAGCTCCGTCTCCATTCAGCCCTGTTACGCGGTCACCATGCGGGACTCCGGGCTACATGGCGCCGGAACTCTTCAGCGGGCACCCATTCGTCGCGGCGGCCGACATCTACTCACTCGGAGTGATGGGCGCGGAGCTTCTCACGGGGGTGAACATCTACGACGAGAACGCGGGCGTGCAGGCAGCGTTCGACCGACTCCCCGGAGTTCGGATGCCCAGCTCGTTGCGCAACCTCATCCGGGCGATGGCCAACAACGACCCGAGAGACAGACCCACAACGCAGGAGGTCGCTGCGATGCTCACGAGCGTTCAGTACGAGGTCATCGCGACGGAGGAGGGCGTGGAGGCCGACTTCGGAGCCCTCTTGGTTGGAGCGCTTCTGCTCGGTGGCTTCGTGTTCGGTGCGCTGAAAGTGCTCGCTGAAGAAAAGAAGCGCCCGGCGGCCGCGCCGACGAAGCCGGAGGGGGCGACGTAACCTGTCGGACCCCACCTGTAGACTGGGGGCGTGACGAACCTCGAGATTCTCGAAGCCCTCGGACTTGAGCTGCGCCGCCGCGGTCGTGACTGGCGCAGCTTTCTACCGCCGCTGCGCGTGCTCTACGCGCACACTAGGGCCGGCACACGGCCAGCGCGCGAAGAGTGGTCACTGGAGCACGGCCTGCAGCTGGCTGGCCTGCTCGGTCTCGGACCGAATCCTTGGCCGCTTCGACCTTGGAACTCGGCCTGTCCTCACTGCCCGGCGACGGCCGTCGTGCCACAGCACTTCGGCGGCCGCCGGAAGATGACAGCCGGAGTTCTCGCTGACCGAAGCGGCGAACGCTGCGTGTTGTGCGACTTCTGTTGGACGGAGCCTCGCGCGAACTTCGTTTTCTCGAAGGGAGACGCTCGAAACGAGCGCGACCTGCCGCCTGAGTGGAGAGGAGGCCATCTGGCGCCCGAAGACGCGGCGGCGCGAAAATCGCTACCGAGCGTTCGTTAGGTGAACCACTTAGGTGAACCACTTCGGAGGGGACAACATGAGCTTCAAGCAATGGCTGACGGAAGAACTAAAGAGCGAACCGCAGAAGGCTGCAGAAGCCGCTCGAGATGCCGCTCGTCGGGACGCGTCGCTGGATACGGCGCGCGAGCAACTACTTCTGGGATGGGCGCGGGAGGCGTACGGCGTGTTGAGGCAAGCACAGGACGCGCTGACGTCGGCTGGCCAGCACGTGAGCTTGTCTCTGAGCGTGACCGAACCAGCGCTTCATTGGACTGATGGACGAGAACTGCTGCTCGTTCGGGTCGACCGCTTCACGCTCGAGGTACGACGTGAAGGAGGCCAGACACTTGCGGTGGTGAAGAGCGAGCCGTTGCCTGGCGATGTGCCGTGGCTGGTCGACAACAAGCGGCAGACGGTGCCAGACGCGGAGTCGTTCCTGAAGCACCTCATCCTTTCCGCAGCGAAGAAATAGACGGCTGAGCTGCAGGAAGACGAAGGCCCGTGATGCCGCCCCTTCGCCGGCACCACGGGCCTTCGCGCGCTCCGGGGGGATGCGCTGCGGTGATTCTAGAAGACGACGCCCGTCGCGATGCCGACGTCGAGCTGCCACTGGCTCACACCGTTGAACACGTGGCGGCCGCCCAGGTGCAACGAAATGACGAAGAGTTCTCCGAGGCGAACCTCGAGGCCACCAACGATGCGGCCCTCGGGCGCGAATTCGTCGCGCGCCGGCAGGTCGACGCCGAAGGTCTGCCCCTCGGGAATGAGCTGCAGGCGCTCGAACCTGGCCCACGAAGCGCCGAGCTCGAGCTGCAGGAAGGGCGCGACGAGGACGCCGGTGTCGAAGCGCCAGCGCACCAGGGCGCCGCCGCCGGCACCGAAGGCGTTCTCGTAGAGGGTACCGGTCGGCATCGAGCGGTCGGCCAACGTCGGCGTCACATTCTGAAAGGCGACGTCGGGCGCGTAGTAGCCGCGGGCGTAGCCGCCGAGGTGGAGCTCGTTGGTGACGCCGTAGAAGATGTGCAGCTGCCCGGCCGGCCCGAAGGCAGAGCCAGGCTGCGCTGCGGTCGCCGCATCCTTGAGCAGATGAATGCCGAGACCGGTCTCGAGCTGGATGTAGACCTCCCGGCGGTCAGCCTGGCTGGTCGACGCCACGACTACGACAAGAAGCACCGCGAGCCGCATGGACACCTCAGAAGGCGACGAGGTCGACGCCGTTGGCGTCGATGAGACGAACGCGCTTGAGCTCGACAGGCAGCTCCGGCGGATCGGCCGGTGAGACGAAGTCGATTCGAGCGACGGGGTTCCGGTGTGTGACGGTGGCAGGCCAGCGAACGGGCTTCGTCGGCAACACCACCTCCGCGCGGAGGTCGAAGCAGCGGCCATCACGCACGAGGGCGGCCGCGAGCTGGTCCGCGACGCGGAGCTGCTTAGGCGGCTTCGTCGCCACTGGGTTGAAGCCGTGAGGGTAATTACCGCCGGGCACCGAAGGTGCCGCACGGCCGGGAGACCCAAGGCTGAAGCCAGTGACCGGGAAGCTCTTCGTCTTGAAGTCGTACTCGCCGAGGCAGAGATGACCGCCGACGGCCACCACCTTGAGTGACGCACTCTGCTGGCGGAGGGCGGCGAGCTCGGGGCGGTGGCGCTCGAGGGCGGCCTTTCGCGCGAACTCATCGAGGTAGCGAGAGCAGTCCTCGAAGAGGATGTCGCAGACCTGCGCGTCGAGCGCCTCGTCGGTCGACGCCCACATGAGGTCATCGACTGGTGCCGTGCGGTCTCGCTTCACCAGGCGATGCGCGAGGTAGAGCGCGTCGCCGTCAAAGACGAGCGGCCCGTACGCGTCGGGCGCGGTGGTCAACATGACGAAGAGGAGGGGAGTGAGCATCACGTTCAAACCTCAGGGGTTGCAGGCGCGTTCGATGGCGGTGGCGGACATGCCGCTGTCCTTCATCTGAGCCACGTCGGTGCCGCTGCAGCGGCCGACGGGCGCTGCGTCCGGCAGCACCCGAGGGGCTGGCGGCGAGACCTCTCGGCACAGCACGACTGCAGCCTGAGGCATCGTGCCGACGTTGGCGGTCGTGCCGCCCACGACTCGCCAGCCATCCGGGACGCGCAGCATCTTCGGAAACGCACCGGTGTTGACCTTCTCGGCGTCGGTCGACCAGAGCTTCGCTGCGAAGCACTCGGTGTACGCAGACGGCGCCGCGGCGGGAGGCGCTGCGGCAGCGCCGACCTGGTCGACGACGACGGCGGCCGGCCTCAGCAGCGCGAGCAACAGCGCGAGGGCCGCAACAGCGATGAGCGCGTTGTTCAGCGTCTTCATCGCGGCCTCAGGGGACTGCGATGCAGCAGACCTTCGCGCGGGCGCCAGCTGCGGCGAGCTCGGCGATGGTCGCCCCCTGCCAGATGCAGCGCCAGGTCCCCGGGAGGCCGCTGAGTTCGAGCGACAGAGGATGGCTCTCAAAGAGGCCCGTGGTGACCGGCGGAGGCACGTTGGTGCCATTCGGCACGAAGGTCTCGCAGCCGCCGGTGATGACGAGGTCGTTCTGGTCGCGGCACTGCGCGTCGGCAAGCGTCGTGTTCGTCACGGCGACGGTCTCGCAGTACGCCGCGTCACGCGAGACGTACAGGCCGCCGCCGGTCGCCCCGGCCGGGCCCATCGGACCAGGCACGCCCTGGGCGCCCATCGCCCCCTGCGGCCCCTGAGGGCCCGTCGCACCAGTGTCTCCCTTCTCGCCCTGAGGACCTGCGGGGCCCTGCTGAGCCGAGCAGGCGGTGAGCGACAGCGCGAGGAAGAGAATCGGGATGAGCGTCTTCATGGAGTGCCTTTCGAGGTGAAGCGCGAAGCGCCGAGCTGAACTGCCCGGCGCTTCGCGGTGGGACGTCAGTGGACGAAGGTGATGCTGGAGGTCTGCGTGTCGTAGTCGGAGAAGCCGCCGACCACGGTGTACGGCGCCGCGGCGGTGACGCCGCTCGTCGAGAAAATGGCGCCGACGGAGTTGAAGATGGTCGTCGAGCCCTGCAGCTGTTGGTACCGACGCCGCGCGGAGTACTTCTCCGTCGTCCGCTCCGGGAAGGGGCCGCAGCTGTAGCCGTCGGTGTTGGTCGGCACGAAGTGGTCGCCTTGCCAGAACTGGTACTTGCTCGCGGCGTCGAAGGGGTTCGGCTGCCAGATGAGGCCTGCAGGCGCGCTCCCTCGAGGTGACGGCGTGCGCGGTGACGCGTGGTACAGCGCTAGCGTGCCGGCGTTGCCGCCCGTCGCACCCGGGACGACGAAGCCTGCACCAACGGTGTCGGCGGCTACGGACTCAACGCCCGTCGGGTTGGTGACCGCGTTGCGGAAGGCGCGGAAGACGCCGGCGCCGCTGTACAGGGGCGGCGAGACCAGCACTTCATTCGGGAGCGGAATGGGGAGACAGGTGTACTGGCTGCCGCTGCCGAAGATGTGCGCGGGGTAGTGCGTGCTCTTCGAGCCGAGGCCACACGGCGAGGTGAAAATCGGGTCACTCCCACAGTAGGTCGTGAACTGCGAACCGGGCCGCGAGTCCCAGAACGGGTCGACGCGGAACGAGAGGCCATCGGGCGTCTGGTAGGTGAAGCCTGGCGCGCCAGGCACCACGTAGTACTGCCACGTCCAAGTCTCCGTGGTGCGGCCGTTGACGTTGCTAGCCGCGTTGCGAGCCGAGACCGCCACCGGCGCGTCCGAGGGGTTGTAGACGACGTACCGCGTGTGGCGGATGGCCGGGTCCGTCGAGAAGTTCGCGTTGTTGGTGTCGTAGAACTCGTCGTAGCTCTGGTTGGCGAGGCGGTAGTTGAAGAGGCTGCGGGCGTCGCCGCGGTTCTCGTAGGCCGTGTCGCGGACGATGGCCACGGGCGGCGGCACGACGTGCACGGTGCGCTGGTAGAAGCCGCCGCCGGTGTTGCCTGCCTGGTCGCCGACGCGAATGTCCATCGTGAAGCTGCGCGGAGTGCTGCCCCACGTCGCCAGCGCCGGCAGCGTCTCCAACGCGATGGGCGCGTCGTAGAAGCGCACGTTGGTGCCGGTGCGCGCGGCGGGGATGGCGTTACGCCAGGGCGTCATCCCCTCCGAGGAGGTGAAGCGGTACTCGAAGCTCGTGATGGGCGACTCGGACCCGACAGTGAAAGGCACCTGGAACTGCAGGAAGGGCACGTTGCGCGGGTTGGCGCCCTCGAGCTCGGCCGCGGTAGGGGTCGCGGGGCCCCACGAGAGCCTCGAGGCGGCCTTCACGACGCTGGTGGCCGCAACGCTGAGGTCCGCTTTCGTGGACGACTGGTAGATGTACGAGACCGGCATCACCGGGACGCCATTGGCTTGCCGCTGGAAGTTGAGGGCCGTCTCCGCGTGGTACGCGGGGAAGTTCGCCAGCGTCGGCGAGGGCGCAACGGTGTCGAGGAACACCATCGTCGTGAGGTTGAATCCGGGACGCGTCTCGCCAGAGTTCGCCGGCGACGCGAGGTCCTCAGCCCAGATCGCGATGTCGTTCCTGGCATTCGCAAGAATGATGGTCGCCGACCACGTGCCAGCCCCCTGCGCGGCTTGCACGGGCGGCTGCCCGTTGTTCTTGATGAAGACACGCGAGAGGCCCGCCCCGGTGTCCGTCGCCGTCACGACGACGGTGATGGAGCCGTTGTTGGTGTAGAGCGGAAGCGGCGTTGAGAAGGCGACGTTGGGCGGTGTGCGGTCGATGGTGGGCGAGCTCGTCACGCTGCGGCAGTTGCCGACGACGTCACACGCACGGAACGTGATGACGAAGGGGCCATCAGCGACGACGCCACCATCGGCACCACCCAGCACCCAGCTCGTCGACGGCGCGTAGACGCGATTGAGCTGCGCGTCCTGGTCCACCAGCGCCGCGGCGCCGGCGGGCCCAGCCAACGTAAAGGCGTCCAGGCGCGTGTTGTCGCTCGCGAGGGCCTCAACGTCGAAGGACGCCGAGTAGAAGCCCGGCGCGGGTCGGGCGGGCGAGACGCTGGGCTGCGTGTTGTCCGTCTCGAAAGCAAACGTGCTGGTGCCACAGTTGGCCAGACGGTCACAGGTGGTGGCCGTCGCCGTGAAGGTGCCGTCGGAGACGGTGCGCGAGTCGAACGTCGACTTGAAGAGCGTGTTGTTGGAGCCCATCGCGGGCGCCATCGGCTGACCATCCAACGAGACAGTGACGCTCTGGACGCCCGAGCTGTCAGCGGCGAGTGCCTCGATGGAGACGACGCCAGCGACGAGTTGCACAGTCCCCAGCGCGACCGGCGCGACGTCGACGTGCGTGCCGTTGGCGTACTTCACCGTCCAGGTGATGGTGGGCGCGACGTTGTCGAAGGGGATGGGAGCGACGGACGACGGGTAGAGAATCGACGTGTCACCCGAGACGTTGTCGTAGATGCCCGAGGTCTGCAGGTCTTGGCGCGTGAGGCCCGTCGCGTTGGCGCTCGAGCGGATGAAGCGGTCCATGCCGACGGCCAACTTGAAGCGGCTGGTGTTGGCGTCGAGAGAGTAGGGCGTGGTGCCGCCGGTGACGAGCTGCAGGCTGCCGGCGCGGCCGTCGAAGAGACCGTCGCTTACGTCCTGACGAAGCGCGCCCAGGAGCTGCGGCAACCCGTAGCCCGTGCCTGGCGTGAGGCCGACGTCGATGGCCGTGTCGCGGGCCAACTGGTTGAGACCGACGTCGGGCAGCGCCGCGAAGACGACGTCACGCATGGACTGCGTGCCGGTGACGAGGGACACCGGGACGACAGTGCGCAGCGGCCAGCTCGTCGGCCGAGAGACGTGCGCCGGGAAGAGCGGCTCCACGACGGTGAGGGCGGCACCCAGCGTGCCGGCATTGGGCTCGCTCGGGTTGCGGCCTTGCGCGTAGGCAAGCACCGCGTCATCGGCCAGCGTGGTCCAGCCCGTCAGTGGCACGTTCAGGGCATCGCCCGTGCGGTAGCGCCGCACGTAGCTCGTCAACGTGAAGGACGTCGGCAGCGCGATGCTGGTGGCGCCCGTGTCGTCCGTAGGGTCGACGTAGCTGGCCGTGGTGCCCTGGGCGACCACCTGCGCGGGGCCGTCGTAGTTCTCCTGCGTCAGCGTGAAGGTGACAGCGCCAGTGCCGGGGTCCGTCAGCGTGCCGACGGCCGTCTCACCCAGCACGGCCCCACCAACTCGACCCATGACGGGCAGGCCCGTGGCGTCGTCGATGGCGACGAGCTGCACGCGGAGGCCTCCGACGGGCGCACCCAGCGTAGCGGTGGTGGTGACGGTGCCGAGCGGGACGTTGTCGATGATGACGCTGATGGTCTTGTCGGCGACACCGCCGAGGGTGTCTTCGGCGTGGAACGTGAGACTGACGAGGCCCTCGGGTGCAAACAGTGTGTTCCACGTCGTCGCGAAGTCCGCCGCGGCGGCCAAGGAGTCGACGCCGACGCCTGCAGGCGCGTTGCGCAGCTCCAGCCTGGCGATGCTGCCGGACTCGGCCGAGGCCGACGCGGTGATGGCGATGACGCCGTTAATGGTGTCGCCTTCGCCCGGCGTCGTGACGGTGATGGTGGGCCCGCGGTTGCTGACCTGAAGCGTCAACGACTTCATCGTGACGTTGTTGGAGGTGTCGGTCGCACGCACGGACACAGCCACAGGGCCCTCCGGCAGCGCGGAGACATCGAACGTCGTCACCAAGGACGAAGACTTGCCGTCCACGGACGGCGTCGCGACAGCGCCAGCCAGCGCCGCAGGCGCCGTGAAGACCAGTTCGCGCACGGCGACCGCGTCGACGGCACGCACCTCGAGCTCCACGACGCCGCGCACGCCGGCGTTGTCGACGGCTGGCCGCACGAAGGTGATGACGGGCGGCTCGATGTCCGCGGGGCCCGAGGCCTCACGGAAGAGGCGCCTGTCGTCATTCGTGGAGATGGCGGCCACGAGCTGCTGCACGTCGGCCAGCGTGACGGCGGTGACATTGCGGTCCGTCGCGAGGAACTTGGCGATGCCCTGGGCAAAGTCGGTGCGCAGCGTCTGCCCATCCAAAGACTTCGCGCTGACGCCGGCGTCGGTGACGGTGCCGCCGGCGGGCAACACCAGGCGTCCCGTCGCGCCAACACCGTCGAAGAAGCCGTCAGCAGTGACGTCGTCGTACAGCGCCGCGGTGAGCGTCACCGGGTTGACGCGGCCGCCGGGCGTGAGGCCAGCGCCCTCGGCGATGAGTCGGGCTTGCATCGAGAGCGCCGCCAGCAGCAACCCCTGACGCGTCGGCTCGTCCAACGTCGCGCCAGTGGTGGTGGTGACGTCAGTGGGCGTCGCGACGCGCCAGTCAAGCGCACCGAAGTGGAGGTTGAGGCGCTGCCACGCTTCAGCGTCGGCCGCCGCGAGCTCGGCGTCCTCCGTCCGCACCCAGTACTGCGCCAGACCGGCGGCGAGGTGCGAGACGGGGGTGACGCGGATCGACTCCAACTTCGTCGCGATGGCGAACGTCGGAACGAGGGCCGTCAGTTCGGCAGTGTTGAGCTGCGCGGTGACGCCAGTCGCCTCGTCGACGAAGGCACCACCAGCAGCCACGACGAGGAAGGGCCCTGTAGCCGTCCCGACAGGCACGCGGAAGGCGCCGTCAGCGTCCGTCGTCGCAGCACCAACCTGGGCGCCGCGCTCGAGGCCTTCGAGACGGAACACGGTGACGGTGGCACCAGAGACATTGCCCTTGATGACTCTCCCGGCGACGACGCCGAGGTCCTCAGGGGGCGGCTCGACGACAGGGCGGCCACTGCAGGCCACACCGACAAGGACGACAGCGACAACAACCAGCGACAACGACCAACCACGTGAGCGCTTCATGTTTTCCTCTCCAAGGAGTGGGCTTCAGAGAAGGTATCTAAACCGATACCTTTTCCGTGCCCAGCCCCACGCTCCACCACCCAGCGCCGATAGCGTTAGCGCTGTCTGACGAGCTCGTCGAATCCGTAGGGGACACCGACCTTCGCGAGGGCGGCATTGTGAGTCTTCTCGCCTCTGCGCTCCGCGTTGGCAGCCTGGAGGATGGCGATGTGGCGAAGCGTCGAGCCGATGGCGAACAACGGCACGCTGACGTGCAGGGCGTAGGCGGCGGACTCGAACGTCGGGTACAGCAGGGGACCGGCATAGCCCGTGAGGCGCGTCTTCGCCGAGTCGCCGTCGCCTCGAGCTGGCGCGAAGAGCCAGGAGAAACCGGGGCGGAGCCGGGGGGGCGTGTCGTCGCCCAGCGCCATACCCAGGTCGACGCACTGCTGCGCCATCGCGACCTCAAGGAGCGTCGAGACGTCGACGTCCAACGCGGCGGCCGCTTCGCGGATGCATGACTCCTCTTCGAAGGTGCATCGGATGCCCAGCTGTTTCGATTCGGCAGTCATGTGGGTAGCGGGATAGCAGCCCACGATGAAGGGTCCAACGGGTTAAGCCGGGCGTCGCAGACAGCGGTTACGGGAACTTGTCGCTCTCGGTGAGCCAGGTGGCCAGCGCCTGCAGATGGGCACGGTCCCAGACTGTGGCGGCCTCGAAGACGTCGAACTTCGTCGCGGCATTCGGGTACGGCAAACCCAGCCTCCGTGCCTCTTCTGGCCAGTTGGTGTCGGGGTTCCAGACGCTCAAGACCAGCCGCGCGGCGAGCAGC